>Ga0115005_10000895_pt1 | contig 23282 bp, 22 predicted proteins | sample ArcOceMetagenome_FD_87163 | JGI IMG/M metagenome (GOLD analysis project Ga0115005, IMG submission 87163) | Marine eukaryotic phytoplankton communities from Arctic Ocean - Arctic Ocean - Greenland ARC118M Metagenome | ecosystem: Environmental > Aquatic > Marine > Oceanic | place: Arctic Ocean...
AAAAGAAAGTTTGACGCTAATTTAATGACCAAGCGTTTTTTCATACCAGAAGAAGATAAATGGATTACTTTAAAAGTATCTGCATCAGCTTTAAAAAATATTAACAGGAAAGGTATTTCTGTAGTTATAAAAGAAGCGAGAGCTAACGGATTTTTAACTAAATAAGCTTAAGCATTTAAAATTTTATACAAATGGCAAAAAAAGGTAATAGAGTTCAGGTAATTTTAGAATGTACAGAGCATAAGGCTTCAGGAGAAAGAGGTACTTCTAGATACATTACAACTAAGAACAAGAAGAATACTCCAGATAGAATGGAAATTAAGAAATTCAATTCTATCTTAAAGAAAATGACTGTTCATAAAGAAATTAAATAATTAAAAACATCTAGAACTCAGAACAGAGCATATAGATTTAAAAAAAAATATACAATGGCAAAAAAAACAGTAGCATCGTTACAAACGTCTTCAAAGAGGTTATGTAAAGCTATAAAAATGATAAAATCTCCAAAATCAGGAGCTTACACTTTTGTAGAGTCAATTATGCAACCAGAAAAAGTGAATGACTTTTTAGCTAAAAAGTAACATTTACTACATATAATATTTAAAGCTACTTTCTAATTTAGAAAGTAGCTTTTTTTATGAATTAGAATTGTGTATTTTTGATTGTTGCTTTATTTCGAATTTATATATACGGCCAAGTTGAAGTAGTCGCTCTTTTTAAGAAACTCTAACAAAACCTCAGTTTTTAGCGTAAATGATATTTAAGTGACAATTTTTACCAAATTAAACAAATGGCATGTTTTTAATAAACTGTCAAAGAGCATAAAAGATAAAAATGAGTTTTTTTAAAAAAATATTTTCAAAAGAAAAGAAAGAATCCTTAGACAAAGGATTAGAAAAGTCTAAAGAAAATTTCTTTGGTAAGCTAACAAAAGCAGTTGCTGGTAAATCTAAAGTAGATGATGATGTTTTAGATAACTTAGAAGAGATTCTTGTAGCATCTGACGTTGGTGTAGACACGACTCTTAAAATTATTAATAGAATTGAAGCAAGGGTTGCGAAAGATAAATATGTTGGTACAGATGAACTCAATACTATTCTTCGTGAAGAGATTGCAGGGTTATTATCTAAAACAAATATTGGTAACGAAACTGAATTTACAATTCCAAAGGACAAAAAACCATACGTGATAATGGTAGTTGGTGTAAATGGAGTAGGAAAAACAACTACAATCGGTAAGTTAGCAAATCAGTTTAAGAAACAAGGCTTAAAAGTAGTTTTAGGAGCTGCAGATACTTTTAGAGCAGCGGCAATAGATCAATTACAAGTTTGGGCAGAAAGAACAGATGTGCCAATTGTGCGCCAGGAAATGGGTTCAGATCCAGCTTCTGTTGCATTTGATACTTTAAAATCTGCAGTTACTCAAAATGCAGATGTTGTTATTATAGATACAGCAGGACGTCTGCATAATAAAGTCAATTTAATGAACGAATTGACTAAAATTAAACGTGTGATGCAGAAAGTGTTAGTGGATGCACCACATGAAGTTTTATTAGTTTTAGATGGTTCTACTGGTCAGAATGCATTTGAGCAAGCAAAACAGTTTACATTGGCGACCGAAGTAACTTCTTTAGCCGTTACTAAATTAGATGGCACAGCAAAAGGAGGAGTTGTTATTGGTATTTCAGATCAGTTTCAAATTCCTGTAAAATATATTGGTGTAGGAGAGGGTATAGACGATTTACAAGTCTTTAACAAGCATGAGTTTGTGGATTCTTTTTTTAACTAAAAACTTAGCTTCCGGTTTATGTTTGATTCCTTGCATCGACTTCAAGGTTATTAATCATTAAACTAATTATTTAGTACCAAGAAAATTTTACAATAAATTTCAGAAGTAATTAATTATACCCCTTCTTGTCCTATGTGTTTTTTTGTATTTTTAAATTTAATTATTCAAATATTTTAGTGTTTTTTCTGCAAATTAGACCATAAGTCAGGGCTTGATTTTAAATACCTAGGATGTGCCATTTCTTCTTTCCATTTTTTTTTAATAAACTCACTTTCTTGAATACGAGAGTCTACATGTTTAAATAAGTCGTTATTTATCCACATAGGTTGTAAAGTCCAGTTTACGTTAATATAGGAGAATGCTTTGATAATATCTTGATTGTCGTTCAAGGTTTTAATGAAAGGTACAAACCATTCTTCCCATGCTTGTTTTGCTTGTTCTAGATTGGTAAGTAAGGTGTCTAAGAATTGAGTGGAATCAAATAGAATGGGTGCAGCTTCTGCTATAAATACTGGTTTTTGGTGTTTTCTGGCAAATGTCAGCATTTCTTCGTCTGGGTTATTGAAATAGGAATAGCCGCACCAATCAACCATGTCATCACCAGGATACCATTGGTCAAGAATATCCTGACCAGATTCCGTTCCTTTAGATTGCCATACAAAAGCAACATTATATACGTTCATTTCGCCAAATATCGAATGGATGCGTTTCCAAGAAGCTAGATACGCATCTTTGTTATAATCGTTCCAGTCCCAACCGTCAAATTCGTAACCAATCCTCAGAAAAACGGGACGCTTTATCCCTTTAATCCATTCGGCAAGTTCTTTTATTAAATTATCGTGTTCTCCCTTTGCTACTTTTTCTTCATTACCAACTAGAGATAATCCAATAGCAATCATACTGTGCTTAAAATCCTCTTCATCTAAATAACATTGCACACAACTATCTTCTGCTCCCCAATTAGCAATCGTCTTAATGCCATCATTGCCCTTTTGAATATATCCATAGGAGGGTGTTCCTTTAGCAAAACTTGTATATAAAGTAATTCCTGCAGGCATCTTGAAATGGTCGCAATATCCATCTGAGTAATTATCAAGGCCTCCAATGGCTTTCATATCTTGACCAATGAAAAATAAACATTCTCCATTACTAGGTTCAAATTTAGCGCTAATTGGTTTTTTTTTAATAAAAGTATTTTGCATATTTTTTTTATGGTATGAGCAACTATAGATAATAAAAGTAATTGCTAGACTTATTAAATTTTGGTCTTTTATATCTTTACTACTAACTTGAGTTTGTTTTAAAGATCTTTAACACTACGCAGCTAATTTAATTTTTTTAAGTTTATTAACAAATTTAATTTGTGGGTTAAAATGGTTTTAAAAAAACTAAATTATAACTCCTTATATTTGAATATTCATAGCTTAATGTGTTCAAGATATTTTAAATATATCTTTCAAATTAACACAACACTTTATTGTTGTGTTAGTTTTGTTCTTTTTCTTTCAATCTAAACTTGCCTAAAAAGCATTTAATAAAATACTTAAATTGCATCATACGGTTTTTATAGCGTGATCAACTTCTTTTAAAAATTTTAATTTTTGCTTAAAAGGTCAATTTATTTTGTTGATAAAGAAAAAGATAGTTCTTTGTATTACGATATGAAATAGAATATAATAAATTATAGAATAATAGCCTATCGAAAATTTTGTTCACAGAACTCTAAACAATTTATATTATAATGAAAAATTTTATTTTTATTTTTACGCTTGTTTTTTTAATAACTTCTTGTAAAAAACAACAATCTGAATTCATCTTTAAAAAATATGATGAAACTGCTGAGTTAGAAACGCAACAGAATCATGAGAAAAAGAGAATGAAATTCAAACTCATTCAGTCTAAATATTTAGATATGAATGAGGTTTTTAAACCATTTCAGGACGATTTGGCTTATTTTTCAGAAGAGAATTATCAAGCGTTAAAACCGTTAATTCTTGAAGAGGGTATTCCTTCTCTCCAAAAAAGTATTAAAGAAGGTAAATTATCATATGAAAAACTTACACTATTCTATTTGTATAGGATCAGAAAGTTTGAAAGTGATAGCGCAAAATCTTTAAATGCTATTATTGCTTTAAATCCGAACGTGTTAAAGGAAGCAAGAGCAAGAGATAAAAATAAGCAAGAGTTTTCTAATGATTTTTCTGTCTATGGAATGCCGATTTTATTGAAAGATAATATCAACACTGTAGATATGCCGACGACTGCAGGAGCCATTTCTTTAGAAAATAATTTGACTAAAACGGATGCTTTTATTGTTGAAAAACTAAAAAAAAATGGAGCTTTAATCTTAGGGAAAGTAAACCTAAGTGAATGGGCTTATTTCTTTTGTTCAGGTTGTCCTCTAGGATATTCTGCAATTGGCGGACAAACCTTAAATCCTTATGGAAGGAAAGTGTTTGAAACGGGAGGAAGTTCAGCAGGAAGTGCCGTTGCAGTGGCAGCAAATTATGCAGTTGCAGCTGTGGGTACAGAAACTTCAGGTTCAATAACTTCACCTTCCAGCTTAAATTCTGTTGTAGGCTTAAAACCGACAATTGGAAGTTTAGGTAGAACTGGTATTGTGCCGATTTCATCAACTTTAGATACGCCTGGACCTATGACTAAGAATGTGGTTGATAATGCTATCTTATTAAATGCTATGCAAGGTTTTGATGAGAATGATAGTGCTTCTAAAAATTTAAATCAAGACTTTGTTCAAAAGGGTTTTAGATTTAAGTTTAAAGGAAAAAGGGTTGGAGTTTTAAAATCATTACTAACAGATTCTATTTATGCAGCCACTATAGAAAAACTTAAAAAAGCAGGATTAGACGTCTTAGAGATTACGCCACCAGAAATTTCTTTTAAAGGTTTTATAACTTTATTAAATATTGATATGAAACACGATTTACCAAAATATTTAAAGAACAATGCAAACAAATTTTTGGAAATAAAAAATGTAAAAGATATTATAGCTTTTAATAAAAAAGATTCTCTTTTAAGAGCTCCTTATGGGCAACAATTATTTGAGGGAATTTTAAAAGATTCTACTAATTTAGAACAATTAGAAGTTGTAAAACAGTATTTAAATTCAGAAGGAAAAAAATATTTACAAGCTCTAGAAGAAGAAAAATTGGAGGCGATTTTATCTATTAACAATTACCATTCAGGAATTGCTGCAGTTGCAGAATACCCAACATTAACCGTTCCTATGGGGTATAAAGAATCAGGAGAACCTGTAAGTTTAACTTTTATAGGGCTTCCTTTCTCTGAAAGAAAATTATTAGAAATTGGTTATGCTTTTGAGCGATTAACAAAAGTTAGAAAGATGCCTAAAAACTATCATTAGAAATAATACCAATCATTTAAAAATCACTATTTTTGCACTCATTTTATTATTTATATATTTGAAATCCAAAATTTTAAAATGCCTCCATTATTTTTAACTACACATTTAAAACTCAAATGCTTTGTTGTCTTTTTGTTTTTATCACTAAATTCTTTTTATGCACAGAAAGGACCAAGTGAGCTTACTAAATATTCTCACACCCAATTTATAACACTATTAACATCTGCTAAAGATTCGGTTTTTAGCTTAAAAGACGCATTTATTTATTTTGATAAAAAAACTGACAGTACTTTTTATTATGAATATATAGACGATGGTTATGTGTTTTCTACGAATGATACTTTAACAATAGATGTAGAAATTAATCTAGAAAATGTTCATTTTGAACACTCGTTTCCAGGTTATGGAGTTGCGTTTCATCATATTAAATTTACAAAACCAGTACAAATTGATGATGTATCTTCTTTAGCATTTAGTAATTGTGTTTTTGAAGAAGGACTTTATATTGGTGTATTTGTGCCATTAAATCCTTTTATAGATTATTTTAACGTGATTTCAGATTTGTATTTTAGAAAAATTATTATCAACGATTCTACAATTAAAGGTGATGCATCCATACTTATTGGAACCATAGAAATTTTTTCTGCATTGTTTGTTTCTGTCTCAAATTCTACTTTTATTAAAAAACCAAATACAGAAAGTTCGTTTTCAGTGCATAATATTACAGGTATGGATTTTTATAACAATTCTTTTAAAGGTGATGGTTTTGTAGATTTCTTTGTAGAAAAATCTAGAATGACAAAGATACATTCTAATGATTTTGGTAATAGTAGTTTTTGGTTGTTTCTATCAGGAGTTTCTTCTTATAATCTTATAAGAGATAATATTTTTAGAAAACCAGTGCTTCTAGAAGTTGGCCATTTTAGTAAAATGGATGTCTATAATTGGGACAATTGGGAAACCAAAATCATCTCTTATTTTGGATATACAGAATATATTGATAGTTTATATAAAGAAAGAGCTTTAAAGGATACTTCTATTGAAGATTTAAAATATAATGATTCTATTTTAAAAACATATGTAACTACTTATAGATATCAATCTAAAAATGCCTACAAAAATGAAAAACGATTGTTAGGTTTTTTTTATGATTTTTATAAATCTCAATATGATACAGATTTTTCTAATGAAGTCTATGTTACTTTAAAAGACTTAGAAACAAAACGATTTCAATATTTAGATGAAAATAACTCTTCGTTTAAAACGTATTTCACTTGGAAAATAAATCAGTTTTTAAAAGTGTTTTCAGCATATGGTACAGAGCCTTCTAGATCTATAATTATGTCTATTTATGTTATTTTTATTTTTGCATTTGTGTACTTGTTTTTTCCTAATTCTTGGGATACAATGAACAGAAATAGGTTAATGAAACGGATTCGTTTTTATACGCGCTATTTTAGAAATAAAGAGAGTATGAAAGAGATCTATGAAGAAGAAAAGAAAGCAGACTTAATGACATTTACAGAGTTTAAAGAGTACATGCACAAAAGTCAAAAAGAGACGCCAAGTTATTTTCTTTTGCTTGCAAAACCAATCTATTATTTTTCTTCTTCCAATTATAAAATTACAAGTAAATTATTAGATAAAACTGATATTTTAAAAGGGAAATGGGTAGATTTATCAAAAAGGAAAAAATTATTGACTAGTTTCTTTATGGGGTTATGGATTTTAATACTTCTTTTTTTTGATCTTTTTACAAAGGTTATAAATGCATTAACACTTTCTCTAAACACCTTTACAACGCTTGGTTTTGGAGATATTCCTACAAAAGGATTGCCAAGATACTTGTGCATTATTCAAGGGTTTATAGGTTGGTTTATGTTAAGTATTTTTAGTGTATCTCTAATCTCACAATTATTAAATTAAACAGAAACAAATTGTATCTTTGCAGACTAAAATTTACAAGCTATTATGCGTACAAAAACCATCAAGAAAAATAAGATTAACGTTGTTACTTTAGGTTGTTCTAAAAACATTTACGATAGTGAAGTGTTAATGGGGCAGTTAAAAGCCAATGGTAAAAACGTTGTTCATGAAGATCCAGAAGATGATGGAAATATTGTTGTAATTAATACTTGCGGGTTTATTGGTAAGGCAAAAGAAGAGAGTATTGATACTATCTTGCATTATGCCAAAAGAAAAGAAGCTGGCGAAATTGATAAAGTTTTTGTTTCAGGTTGTTTAAGTGAGCGTTATAAGCCGGATTTAGAAAAAGAAATTCCGAACGTAGATCAGTATTTCGGAACACACGATTTGCCAAATTTATTAAAAGTTTTAGAAGCAGATTATAAGCACGAATTAATAGGAGAACGTTTAACAACAACTCCTAAGCATTACGCGTATTTAAAAATTGCAGAAGGTTGTGATAGACCCTGTTCGTTTTGTGCAATTCCTTTAATGAGAGGGAAACATGTATCTACTCCAATTGAAGATATTATTACTGAAGCAACAAAGTTAGCAGAAAAAGGAATTAAAGAAGTAATGTTAATCGCACAAGATTTAACATACTATGGTTTAGATATTTATAAGAAACGAGCATTAGCTGAATTACTAGAAGCTTTAGCAAAAGTAGAGGGAATTGAATGGATTCGTATGCATTATGCCTTTCCAACCGGGTTTCCGATGGATGTTTTAGACGTTATGAAACGTGAGCCAAAAGTGTGTAATTATTTAGATATTCCTTTACAGCACATTAATACAGAGTTACTAAAGTCTATGAAGCGTGGAACAACGCATGAAAAAACAACTACGTTAATTCATAAGTTTAGAGAGGCTGTTCCAAAAATGGCAATAAGAACGACTCTAATTATTGGTTACCCAGGAGAAACAGAAGAAATGTTTCAAGAATTGAAAGATTGGGTAGAAGAAATGCGTTTTGAGCGTTTAGGGGCTTTTGAATATTCTCATGAAGAAAATACTGGTGCGTATGTTTTAGAGGATGATGTTCCTGCCGAAGTAAAGTTTAAAAGATTAAATGAAATTATGGAAGTTCAATCTCAAATTTCATGGGAACTGAATCAACAAAAAATAGGAAAGACATTTAGATGTTTGTTTGATAGAAAAGACGGAGAGTATTTCTATGGAAGAACAGAATCTGATTCACCAGATGTAGATAATGATGTATTAGTGGACGCTAAAGAGCATTATGTGAAAATTGGAGAATTTATAGATATTAAAATTCATGAAGCTGGAGATTATGATTTATATGGAACTCCTGTAAAATCGTAAGAATTCTTTAGGTTTTGTAATTAAAAATTATTCATACCTTCTGTCCTAAAAAATTGAATTTGAGTTATTTATTTTTATGTATCAAAATGATTTACCATTTTTTAGGCGAAACATAAAATGGTGTTTTAATAGCATTAAGAAGTCGGTAATTTAATTATTTTTTTTCTAGAGAGTGATTGATGTATTTTGATTTTCTCCTAATAGATATTTTTTTATATCAGCCTATTTGATGAAATTGATTGTAAAACTATGTAAAGAATACATTTATAATATTAGTTTTTTTTTTGACTATTTTTCGGAATAGTAGAGAAGCAACTAATATTTTAAGTTTTTTTTATCTAAAAATGAAAAGGGTCTCCATAAATAAAATAGCATTTGTCATAACTATATCCTTCCAAAAAAAGTTTGTAATTATTAAATTTCTTAATAACTAAAACTTCAACTTATATAGATTCAAGATTTTTTTTTACTGCACTTTTTTGATATTTTATACTCTCAATAATATTAATGAAGTAAAATCAATTGAAAAAAATTATATTTGTTCCGCTAAAATATAGACAATGACATTAATAAAATCGATATCAGGGATTAGAGGCACAATTGGTGGGAAAACTGCTGATAATTTAACACCTATAGATACCGTGAAATTTGCTTCCGCTTATGGAGCTTTTATAAAAAACCGAAATATAACCAAAGAAAAAATCACAATTGTAGTAGGCAGAGATGCCCGTATTTCGGGGAAAATGATTTCTAGTTTAGTTGCAAATACATTAGTAGGTTTAGGAATTAATGTGATCGATTTAGGCTTGTCTACAACGCCAACAGTTGAGGTTGCTGTGCCTTTAGAAAAGGCAGACGGAGGGATTATTTTAACAGCTTCTCACAATCCTAAAGAATGGAATGCTTTAAAATTATTGAATGAAAAAGGAGAGTTCTTAAATGGTGCTGAAGGTGAAAAAATTTTAGAATTAGCAGAAAGCGAAGATTTTTCTTTTGCAGAAGTTGATGATTTAGGAAGCTACACTAAAGATTCGTCGTATTTAGAAAAGCATATACAAGAAGTATTAAATTTAGAATTAGTCGATATTGAGGTAATTAAAAAAGCAAACTTCAAAGTAGTTGTAGATGGTGTCAATTCTACTGGAGGAATTTTTATTCCTGCTTTATTAGAGAAGTTAGGTGTAAAATGTGTTGAACTATACTGCACACCAAATGGACAATTTCCTCATAATCCAGAACCTTTAAAAGAACATTTAACAGATATTTCTGAACTCGTAGTTAAAGAAAAAGCAGATTTTGGAATTGTGGTAGATCCAGATGTAGATAGATTAGCTTTAGTTTCTGAAGATGGTTCTATGTTTGGTGAAGAATATACTTTAGTTGCTTGCGCAGATTATGTTTTAGGACGTTTAGGCGGTGGAAACACGGTTTCAAATTTATCTTCTTCTAGGGCATTGAGAGATGTGACTGAAAAACATGGAGGTACTTATACAGCTAGTGCAGTAGGTGAGGTAAATGTTGTTGTAAAAATGAAGGAAACCAATACTGTAATTGGTGGTGAAGGAAATGGAGGAATCATTTATCCGGCTTCACATTATGGTCGTGATTCTTTGGTAGGTGTTGCTTTATTTTTATCGCATTTGGCACATAAAAAAATGTCTTGTAAAACATTAAGAGATTCGTACCCAAGTTATTTTATGAGTAAAAATAAAATTCAATTAACACCAGAAATTAATGTTGATGAAATTTTAGAAACTATGGCTTCAACTTATAAAAACGAAGATGTTAATAAAATTGATGGTGTAAAAATTGACTTTGCTGATGAATGGATTCATTTAAGAAAGTCGAACACAGAGCCAATTATTAGAATATATACAGAAGCGAAATCTCAAGTAGCAGCAGATGCTTTAGCAGTAAGGTTTATCAATGAAATTAAAAAAATAATTGTATAAATGTTTCAGAAAAAACACCTAACCTTATTTTTAATTCTCTTTGCATTATCTATTAATGCACAAGAAGAACAAAAGAAAAAGGTTTCTAATAAAGGTAAATTTTTTGTTTATTGGGGTTGGAATTGGGCAAGTTATACTGATTCAAATATTCGCTTTAAAGGAGAAAATTACGATTTTACTTTACAAGACGTAGAATCCCATGATACACCATCAGCATTTACTTTTAAAAAATATTTTGGTATTAAAAATCTTACCAAGCCACAAACGAATGCAAGAATAGGTTATTTTTTTAAAGAAAACTACACCATTTCAATTGGTGTCGATCACATGAAATATGTTGTTGATAATGATCAGTTTGTAGATATAGACGGAAATATAAATATTGGAAATATTAAATATGATGGTGTTTATAATGGTGAACAAATTCAATTAACAGAAGATTTTTTACGATTAGAGCATACAGACGGTTTAAACTATGTTAATATGCAATTATATCGTTTTGATGATATAAGTAGTTGGTTTGGTTTAGATTCGGACAGGTTTCAAATAAATGTAACAGAAGGTATTGGTGCCGGTATTTTATTTCCAAAAACAGATACTACTTTGTTAGAAAAAGAAAGACATGATGATTACCATGTTTCTGGTTACGGCCTTTCTGCTGGTTTTGGATTGAATATTACATTCTTAAAACATTTTTTTATTCAAGCTGATTTAAAAGGAGGATATATAAACATGCAAAATATAAAAATAAGTACCAATTCTGCAGACAGTGCTTCTCAAGATTTTTTCTTCTTACAGAATAATATTTTAATTGGAGGTAAATTTAGATTATAATGAAAAATTTAGAGCAATATTTCGATCAATTTCGTAAGAATATTATTGGTGTAAATCAAACATTTATATCTCCTTATGGGGGACAAAATTTAATTTATGCAGATTGGACTGCAAGTGGAAGATTATATAGACCCATTGAAGAAAAAATATCTAATGAATTTGGGCCATTTGTAGCAAATACACATACAGAAACTTCAACTTCTGGCGCAGCCATGACACTTGCTTATCATGAAGCTAGAAACATTATAAAACGTCATGTAAATGCAAACTCTAATGATGTTTTAATTACAACAGGTTCCGGAATGACAGGCGCTGTCAATAAGTTTCAACGTATTTTGGGTTTAAAGGTTACAGAGAGCTTAAAAGACTATACAACGATACCTGAAGATTTAAAACCAATTGTTTTTATATCACATATGGAGCACCATTCGAATCAAACTTCTTGGTTAGAAACCATTGCAGATGTCGAAGTTGTACCTTGCAACGAGGAAGGTTTAGTGTGCCTAGATAGTTTTGAAAAATGCATCCGAAAACATGAACATAGAAAAATTAAAATTGCTTCAATTACATCTTGCTCGAATGTTACAGGTATAAAAACTCCCTATCATAAAGTTGCTAAATTAATTCATGATTATAATGGATTGTGCTTTGTCGATTTTGCCTGTTGTGCTCCTTACGTAAGTATTAATATGCATCCAGAAATAGAGGAGGAGTATTTAGACGCAATTTTCTTTTCACCTCATAAATTCTTAGGAGGTCCGGGAAGTGCTGGAGTATTAGTTTTTAATAAGAAATTATATAAAAACACAGTGCCAGATAACCCAGGTGGAGGTACCGTAAGTTACACAAACCCTTGGGGGCAACATGATTATTTTGATGATGTAGAAACAAGAGAAGATGGTGGTACACCAGCGTTTTTACAAACAATTAAGATTGCTCTATCTATTCAGTTGAAAGATAAAATGGGTGTTCAAAATATCAAGAAAAGAGAAGATGAAATTAATAAAATAGTATTTAAGGCTTTAGAGGATTTATCTGGAGTAAAAATATTAGCTCCAAATCATAAAGTACGATTGAGTATTTTTTCATTCTACTTTGAAAAATATCATTTTAACTTAGTCGTAAAGTTATTGAATGACCGTTTTGGAATTCAAACTAGAGGAGGTTGTTCTTGTGCAGGAACGTATGGTCATTTTTTATTAAATGTAGATCAGGTAACTTCAAATAGAATAAAGGATGAAATTTCACATGGCTGTAATACACAAAAACCAGGTTGGGTGCGTTTGTCATTGCATCCAACAATAACAAATTCTGAACTCAATTTTATTTGTAAATCTTTGCAAGAATTATCGATAAACATTAAAGATTGGGCCAACGATTATAGCTATGATTCGTTAAAGAATGATTATGTTCATAAATTTACGGAGCCTATAGAAAAAGAGCTAGTTACTTCTTGGTTTTCTGTTTAGAAGCCTTCATTTTTTTCCATTTATCAAAACTATCTCTGTGTTTAAATCTCTTATGAGACCATAAATAAAGTTCAGGTTGTTGTTTGATGTTATTTTCTGTTAAGCGAAGGTATTTATCGGTTATTTGATAATTGTCAAACTCTTTTGGGGTTTCTGTTATTAATTGAAACTCCGTTTCATAATAACCCCTTTTTACTTTTCTTGTTATATAATTTATAACGACTAAATCAAACTTTTTAGCAAGCATTTCTGCTCCTGTATGTATAGGTACTTTAATACCAAAAAATGTACTCCAATAAAATGTTTTATGAACTTGAGGAGATTGATCACTTAGCAAAATATATAACCCCTGCGTTTTGTCTGCAAAATTCCTTTGCATGCCTTTTACAGTTTCACTCGTTTTATAGCCTGAAACACCAAACTTTTCTCTTGAGACTCTTACTGCTTTTTCAAAATAAGTATTGCCTAGTTTTGTATATGCACCATTAACTTTTCCATCTAAAACTAGTGGTAAACTTATAGACCATTCCCAATTTGCTTGATGTGCAGCAACTAATGCGATACTTTTTCCTTGTTTTGTAAAGTTGTTTACTAACTCAGGATTTTTATAAGAATAACGTTTTAAAATTTCTTTTTCTGATATAGAAAAGGCTTTTACACTTTCCATAAATAAATCAGTAAAATGTTTGAAAAAACGTTTAGAAATTTTTATTTTTTCAGCTTCTGATTTTTCAGGAAAAGCTAATCTTAAGTTTTCTAAAACCACTTTTTTCCTATATCTAAAAACGTAATAAATTAAAAAGAAAAATATGTCAGATGTTATATATAAAATTCGCATTGGCAATCTAGAAAAGAGCCAAATAAAAGGATAAGTAAGTGCAAAAACTAGAAATTGCATAAGGTTAATTTTTGCTGCAAATATCAGTATTTAAATTTAATTAGAAATAGTTAAAACAAAGAGATTTTATTATGTTTGTAACATGTTACAAGGTTCAAATCCCATCGTTTTATTAATTATTATCGCCAACGTTTTATTTTCAATGAAAGGTTTTGATGATTATTCTTTTTTAGATAAATACAAATTTCAGGTTGGTAAAGTTTTAGGCAAAGAAAAGATTACTATGTTAACTTCTGGTTTTTTGCACGTAGACTGGATGCACCTTGGCTTTAACATGTATGCTTTGTATGTGTTCGGCGACATTATTGCTGCTATTTTAGGGACCATTCCTTTTTTAATTATATACTTAGGGAGCTTAATTGCTGGAAGTTTATATACTTTATATTATCATAAAAAAGAACCTTATTATAGTGCTGTTGGTGCTTCTGGTGCGGTTTCTGGAATTGTATATTCATCAATTTTAGTGTTTCCAGATATGCAATTATTATTGTTTTTTGCGATTCCTATTCCTGGATATATTTTTGGAGTTGGTTATTTGCTATATTCCATTTATGGAATGAAAAAACAAGTAGGAAATATTGGACATGCTGCTCATCTAGGAGGTGCAATAGGAGGTTTTATTTTAACTTTAATTCTAAAACCAGAGCTATTTTCTATAAATACTGTTTTTGTTATTTTCTTAGCAATTCCAATTATTTTATTATTACTTTTTGGAGACAAGTTGAAAAGTTTGTAAAATAAAAAAAAACACTATTTAGTTAAAGTCTTTTTTATCAGTTAAATACTTTGGTTATTTTCTATACGATTGGTATAAAATTAGTAACCTGTTTTTTTATTTATGAATAAATTTAGAACAAAAAAAAACTCTATTATTTCTAATAGAATCTTTTTGAGCGAAAGACCAGGTTCGAACTGGCGACATTCAGCTTGGAAGGCTGACGCTCTACCAACTGAGCTACTTTCGCATGGTAAAGAGCTGCAAATATAAAATCATTTTTGAGTTCTACAATGTTTTTTTTGCAAATAATTAATAAAACTTTTTATCTTTTCTTAGGGGTTTTAAAAATGAATTTCGTTAATACCAAAATCTTAATTATAATAGAATTTATGGTATTTAAATATTTAAATAAAAACTTACGTTTACCATAAGAATAATAAATGTACAAATTAGCACTTTTTTAAATTATATAAGCTGTTAGAAGTGCATAGGTTAAAATATTTGATAGTATTCAGTAAAGTAGGGTATATGATGATCTAGATAGCGGAAAAATATAAAATTTCAATATAAAAAAAGAACTCCCGAAAATCGAGAGTCCTGATTATTTTAAAATATAAAAAAGTTATTTTACATTCATTAATTCTACATCAAATATTAAGGTTGCATCTGGAGGAATAACTCCACCTGCACCTGCGGAACCATATGCCAAGTCTGAGGGGATTACAAAACGAGCTTTATCGCCAACTTGTAATAATTGAATTCCTTCATCCCAACCAGCAATTACTTGTCCTACACCAACATTAAAATCAATTGGCTGTTTTCTTTTGTAAGAAGAATCAAAAACGGTACCGTCTAATAATTGGCCTTTGTAATGCACAGAAACTCCAGCTCCTTTTGTTGCTTGTTTTCCGTTACCTTTTTGTAAAATTTGATAACGTAAACCACTTGCAGTTTCATCATAGCCTTTAGCAACAGAATCTAATAATTCTTTTTGTTTTGCATTTTCTTCAGCGTCTCTTTTTTCTCTAGAACCTTCAAAACTTCTAAACGCTTCAACAGCATTAAAGCTTTCAGCTTCAGTACCAACTCTAATAATTTCAAGAGACATTTCACTGCCTTGTTTTACTGTATCAACAACCTCTTGTCCTTCAATTACAGAACCAAAAACGGTGTGTTTATTGTCCAACCAAGGAGTAGGGACGTGCGTAATGTAAAATTGACTTCCGTTCGTTGCAGGACCAGAATTAGCCATTGCAAGTTTTCCAGGAGTATCATGTTTTAAATCTGGATGGAATTCATCATCAAATTTATAACCAGGATTTCCTGTTCCTGTTCCTTGAGGACATCCTCCTTGTATCATGAAATCAGGTATCACTCTATGGAATTTTAATCCATTATAATATGGAGTTCCTTGTTCTTTTATATCATTTTCTAAATTACCTTCTGCCAAAGCAACAAAGTTACCTACTGTTCCTGGCGCTTTTTCGTGTTCTAATTGTACTAAAATTTCACCTTTTGCAGTAGTGAATTTTGCATAAATTCCGTTATTCATTCTTAATTATTTAATCGGTTTTATTTTTATATTTTTCTGAAATAAGTCCAGAACAAGTTGTTTTTTTTTTAATAGTTAAACTATTAGTTTGATAATACTGTGAAAAGAAATAAGAATACTTTATTCATATATTTTTAACCTTTAAATTCGCTGGTAAAATGAAGCTTTACTGAAGGATATTTGCTTTGAGTCATTTGTATTGTAAACTCAGAATCTGCCAAAAACACTAATTGACTCTGCTTATCTTTTGCTAAATAGCGCTGTTTTACACGTTTAAAATCTTTAAACTCTTCACTTTTTATATTCTCTGGCTCTACCCAGCAAGCCTTGTGAACATTTAAATTTTCATAAGTACATTTTGCGCCATATTCATGTTCTAATCGATACTGAATAACTTCATATTGTAATGCGCCTACAGTACCAATTACTCTACGTCCGTTCATTTCTAAAGTAAATAATTGAGCTACACCTTCATCCATTAACTGATCTAAACCTTTATATAGTTGTTTAGATTTCATTGGGTCTGCATTGTTTACATATCTAAAATGTTCTGGAGAAAAACTCGGAATTCCTTTAAAATTCAACTGTTCACCTTCTGTTAATGTATCTCCAATTTTAAAATTTCCTGTGTCATGTATGCCTACAATATCTCCTGGAAAAGATTCTTCTACAATCTCCTTTTTCTCAGCAAAAAATGCATTTGGACTAGAAAATTTTACTTTTTTACCATTTCTGACATGTAAGTAAGGAGCGTTTCTTTTAAAAGTACCAGATACAATTTTTATAAAAGCTAATCTATCTCTATGTTTAGGATCCATATTTGCATGGATTTTAAAAACAAAACCAGTCATTTTTTCTTCTTTAGAATCGACTAAACGTTCTTCTGCTTTTTTAGGCTGCGGAGAAGGTGCAATTTCAATAAATGCATCTAATAATTCTTTAACCCCAAAGTTATTCAAAGCAGAACCAAAAAATACAGGTTGTAACTTGCCTTCTAGATATTCTTGTCGATTAAATGGAGGATATACTTCATCAATCAATTCTATTTCTTCACGTAAAATATCAGCTGCTGTTTTGCCAATGATCTTGTCTAATTCAGGATTTGAGAGATTATCAAATTGCACTCCTTCAGAAATCGTTGTTTTATTATCACCAGAAAAAAGATTTAATTTCTTTTCCCAAATATTGTAAATTCCTTTAAAGTCATAACCCATTCCAATAGGAAAACTCATTGGTGTTACTCTTAAACCTAATTTTTGTTCGACTTCGTCTAATAAATCAAAAGCATCTTTTCCTTCTCTATCAAGTTTATTTATAAAAACTAACATAGGTATGCTTCTCATTCTGCACACTTCAACTAACTTTTCAGTTTGAGGTTCAACACCTTTTGCAACATCAATTACTACAATAACGCTATCTACAGCCGTTAAAGTTCTAAAAGTATCTTCAGCAAAATCTTTGTGACCAGGCGTATCTAAAATGTTTATTTTTTTATCTTGATAGATAAATGCCAAGACAGAAGTAGCAACAGAAATTCCTCTTTGGCGTTCAATTTCCATAAAATCGGAAGTTGCCCCTTTTTTAATTTTATTATTTTTTACAGCACCAGCTTCTTGAATTGCACCACCAAATAATAATAATTTTTCTGTTAAAGTAGTTTTACCTGCATCTGGATGTGAAATGATTCCAAATGTTCTTCTACGTGCTATTTCTTTTAAAAAACTCATCTACAAAATTTGAGGTGCAAATATAGGCTTTATTCTATGATTTTTTTAGCTTATTACTTGATAATGAGAATGAGATTCATAAAAAAAATAAGGGACTAATTTTTCGACACCACTCAAATTTTTAAAAGATTAATTTCTTTAAAAGATTAAAATTCAATGGAATATAATCTTATAGAGCTTTTTTTGTGTCTATGTGTTTTTGGTAATTAATTGATTTTGCACTTGCTTAAAATACATCATTCGAGAACTTTTATGGTCATATTTATATCCTTAATGGGCCATTCATCAACCCCAACTTTTACTTTAGAAATTTTATCCATAACATCAAAGCCAGAAACAACTTCACCAAAAACAGTATGTTCATTATCTAAATGATGAGCCCCATTTCTTTTATGAACTATATAAAATTCAAAAGGACTTGACAATTTATTTGGATTTTTTTCCCACTGCCTAGCCGCAGCTAATGCGCCATATTTATGTTTTCTATGCTTTCTGAATTCTGGTTGCATTAAATAATTCCCATACTTTCTGCGCTGTTTTTGGGTATACATATTATCAGAGTTCCCACCTTGTATAACAAAGTTTTTTGCCACCCTATAAATAACAGTTGTATTAAAATAGTTAATTTTTGTAAGAAAAAGAAAATTTGCTCTATGTACTGGAACGTCTCGATACAAAAGCAATTTTATATTCCCAAATTTTGTTTTGATGACGACTTTAGTTTCCGGATTTTGTTTTCCATATTCTACTAAAAAAGCTTTTGTATTAAATCTATTTAAACTGTCCCAAGGTTTTGTAATTATTTTTTCTTGCTGCTTTTTAATGTCTTTTTTATTTTCCGTTTTCACAGAATTTTCTTTTCTATTTTTCTTTTGATTGCACTGATAAAAAGAAATTATGATTGTGAAGAATATTATATTAGAGAAAATTTTCACTTTTGATATTGATTATTAGGAACATCAAATATAAATCATCAAAATAAAACAATAGATAAATCTGATGGTTTTATTACATTTTTAAGTTTTAATACTAGTCGTTTGCAGTATATTTGTAATCATGGAGGAACAAGTGGTTTTAGTTGATGAAAACGACAATCAAATAGGTTTAATGCCTAAAATGGAAGCACATGAAAAAGCTGTTTTGCATAGAGCTTTTTCAGTATTTATTTTTAATGAGCAGGGCGAGTTAATGCTGCAACAAAGAGCAGCACATAAATACCATTCGCCATTATTGTGGACAAATACTTGTTGTTCGCATCAAAGAAATGGTGAAACTAATTTAGAAGCTGGTAAAAGAAGATTGCAAGAAGAAATGGGTTTTGTAACAAATTTAAAAGAAGTTTTTTCATTTATATACAAAGCACCTTTTGATAATGGTTTAACAGAACATGAATTAGACCATGTTCTAATTGGTTATTTTGAAGACAAGCCAAATATCAATAAAGAAGAAGCAGAAGATTACAAATGGATGTTGTTAGAGGATGTGAAATCTGATATAGAGAAAAACCCTTCAATTTATACCGAATGGTTTAAAATAATTTTTAAAGAATCTTTCTCGAAAATTTCGAATTATAATTTAAAATAAAAAATATGCCTAAAGTAACTGTTCATAGAAAAGCACATTTTAATGCAGCCCACAGATTGTATAGAAAAGATTGGTCTGATGCTAAAAACTTTGAAATTTTCAATAAATGTAGTAATCCTAATTTTCATGGTCATAATTATGAATTGATAGTTTCTTTAACAGGAGAGATCAATAAAGAAACAGGATATGTCTATGATTTAGGAATTCTTAAAAATTTGATAAAGTCTGAGATTGAAGATTGTTTTGATCATAAAAATTTAAATATTGAAGTTAAAGAGTTTCAAGATTTGAATCCTACAGCAGAAAATATTTGTGTTGTTACTTATGATAAATTAAGAAAACATATACCTACTAAATTACATTTAAAAATAACTTTATATGAAACTCCAAGAAACTTTGTAAGCTATTCTGGAGAATGATTTTTTGTAGTTTTGTTTATAGAAAATAGTTTGTTTTCTTTATTTAGAGTTGCTGAAAAAGGCTTAAAAATTATCTATATACAGAGTTCTTAGAAAGTGAAATGATTTTTTAAAAAATAAAAAAAAGAGAATATTTTTATTATTTGCATTTGTTCAGAAATTTAAAAATATAAAAATTTGCTCAACTAATTATTTTTTTCAAATAAGAATTGATTTTTTCAACCAAAAACCACAAACTCAATTTTACTAATATTAAATTTTATATACTTTATATTTTAGCCTCATTTAGGAGTTGTTTTCTAATCGATTTAAAAATTTATGTATATGTTTATTTAGTAATTTATAAAAATAAGCAAACGAGTAACTTAGTGTTAGTTTTGTTTTTATATTTGCCCATGAATAGAGAAAATTCGATATCTTTTTTAAAGTAATTGCAACGAATAGTTAATTATCCATTTAACGGATATCACTTTTAATCGGAAACATTAAATTTGTAAAAACAACTAAATAATTATGAAAATTAATCAGCTTATTAAGTTTGAACCAATATTAAAGGATAAAATTTGGGGAGGAGAGAAATTAGCAACTTTATTAAATAAGCAGTCAACAAGAAATGATATTGGTGAGAGCTGGGAAATATCTGATGTGGAAGGAGATACATCAATTGTTGTGAATGGAGAGCTAAAAGGAAAAGATTTAAAACAGTTAATTACTGAATTTAAAGCAGATCTAGTGGGAGAAAAAAATTATAATCATTTTGGAGAAAAATTCCCACTTTTAATAAAGTTTATAGATGCAAAAGAAGCTTTAAGTATTCAATTGCATCCTCATGATGATTTGGCAAAAAAACGTCATAATTCTTTTGGAAAAACAGAAATGTGGTATGTAATGCAGGCAGATAAAAAGTCTAATTTAATTGTTGGTTTTCAAAAAGAGGTAACATCAAAGGAATATTTACATCATTTAGAAAATAAAAATTTACTTGATATTTTAAATGTTGATGAAGTTGAAAATGGGGATGTTTACTTTATTCCGACCGGAAGAGTACATGCTATTGGAGCGGGAGTTTTGTTGGCCGAAATTCAGCAAACATCAGATATAACCTATAGGATTTATGATTGGGATAGACCAAACCCTGATGGAACATTTAGAGATTTACATACAGAAGAAGCCATAGATGCTATTGATTATTCAGCTCAAGATTCTTACAAAACAAATTATTCTAAAGAACAAAACACATCTTCAGAAATTGTTTCTTGCCCTTATTTTACCACAAATGTTTTGCCAATAAATGGAGAAGTTTTTATAAACCATGAAGAAAAGGATAGTTTTGTGATTTATATGTGCGTAGCAGGTAATGTTGAATTTAAATATGAAAATCAGATTGAGAGTGTACAAATGGGAGAAACTATTTTAATTCCTAATTGTATTAAAAATATTGTAATTTCATCAGATAAAGAATCAGAACTTTTAGAAGTTTATATCAAATAGATTTATGAAAATTATTGCAATGATTCCTGCACGTTATAGTGCATCGCGTTTTCCAGGGAAATTAATGAAAGATTTAGGTGGAAAACCTGTAATTCTAAGGACTTATGAAGCTGCTTTAAACACAAATTTATTTCATGATGTTTTTATAGTAACAGATTCTGATATTATTTTTGAAACTATAGAAAATGCAGGAGGAAAAGCAATTATGAGCAAAACTGTACATGAATGTGGTTCTGATAGAATAGCCGAAGCTGTAGAAAATATTGAAGCAGATATTGTAATTAATGTTCAAGGAGATGAACCTTTTATTGATACAATTTCTTTATCAAAACTGATTGATGTTTTTAAACAAGACCTTAAAAAAGAAATAGATTTAGCTTCTTTAAAAGTCCAAATAACAAGTAAAGAAGATATAGAAAACCCTAACAATGTTAAGGTAATTACAGATGTAAATAATTTGGCAATTTACTTTTCAAGAAGCGTAATTCCGTATCATAGAGATAAAGATATATCTGTAAAATATTATAAACACAAAGGTGTATATGCCTTTAGAAAGCAAGCCTTACTCGATTTTTATAACACACCAATGACACCTCTTGAAGTAGCAGAAAAGATTGAGGCCATTAGGTATCAGGAAATCGGCAAGAAAATTAAAATGGTGGAAACAGATATTGAAGCTGTTGGTATAGATACTCCAGAAGATTTAGAAAAAGCAATTCAATTTTTGAAATCATAAAAATGAATAAAATAAAGGTAATAGCTTTTGATGCAGACGATACTTTATGGATAAATGAAACTTATTTTAGAGATGCAGAGCATCAATTTGCAAAGCTATTAACAAAGTATGAAACCGAAAATAAAATCGATCAAGAACTTTTTAGAATAGAAATAAAGAATCTAGGGCAGTATGGTTATGGAATTAAAGGTTTTATTTTATCGATGGTAGAATGCGCTTTAGAGCTCTCTAATTATCAAGTTAAACAGAAAACAATTGAAGCTATTTTAACTATTGGTAAAGAAATGTTAGCAAAGCCAATAGAACTATTAGAGGGGGTAGAAGAGGTGCTAGATTCCTTACAAGGTAAATACAAACTAATAGTTGCTACAAAAGGAGACTTACTAGATCAAGAGCGTAAGCTAGAAAAATCAAATTTATTAAAATATTTTCACCATATAGAAGTGATGAGTGATAAAAAAGAGAAGGATTATCAAAAGTTAATTCAACATTTAGATATTCATGCATCAGAATTATTAATGATTGGAAATTCTTTAAAATCTGATGTTCTTCCACTGGTAGCGATAGGAGCATCTGCATTTCATATCCCATTTCATACAACTTGGGCACATGAAGAAGTTTCTCTGGAAGAAAAATCTGAAACAAATTATAAGACTATAAATAATATAACAGAGATTTTAAATTATTTATAATGAATTATTTAGATACTTTAACATGGAATAGGAGAAAACATTTCGAGTTTTTTAAACAATTTTCAGATCCTTATTTTAGTATAACCATTGAGGTAGATGTAACAAAAGCATATACATATTCAAAGAAGATAAAAACATCTTTTTTTGTACTGTATTTGCACGCATGCTTGAAAGCAGTCAACTCTGTAGAGAATTTTAAATACAGAATCAAAGATGAGAAAGTAGCTGTATATCCTATTATTAATGTTTCAACAACAATTTTAAGACCAGATAATACCTTTGGTTTTTCCTATATTTTATTTGATGAAAATTTCGAGATTTTTAATCAAAATTTTAAAAAAGAAAAGGAAAGAGTTTTTAATTCTAACGATTTGTTTTCCCCAATAGATTCTGAAGACTGTGTGTATTGTTCTGCTCTGCCTTGGGTAAATTTTTCTGGCCACAAAGAGCCTTTATCAGGTTTTAGAATAGAAAGTATTCCAAAATTAGCCTTTGGTAAGTGTAAAGAAAAAGAGAGTAAATTACTGATGCCAGTGGCAATTAGTGTAAATCATGCGTTAATGGATGGCTACCATGTTGGCTTATTTTTTGAGAAATACCAAAAAGCATTAAATAATGTAGATTTATAATGATTTTATAGTAACTTTGCACCTTTAAAATAAATAAATTATGTCAAGTATAAAAAACTTAAAAAAAGATATTAATTACGTTTTAGGTGATGTTATAGAATATGCAATAGATGTTGCAGC
>Ga0115005_10000899_pt1 | contig 23239 bp, 21 predicted proteins | sample ArcOceMetagenome_FD_87163 | JGI IMG/M metagenome (GOLD analysis project Ga0115005, IMG submission 87163) | Marine eukaryotic phytoplankton communities from Arctic Ocean - Arctic Ocean - Greenland ARC118M Metagenome | ecosystem: Environmental > Aquatic > Marine > Oceanic | place: Arctic Ocean...
CGTTCAACTCGACCTCCTCCAACCCAACTCCAACAAAACAATGACGTTTTCCGGCCCAACGAAGCCATCCCCGAGACCCAAGAAAGCAAGGTCATCATTGTCTGCTTCTCGTCATTCTTTTCGTGGCGCCGGACGTCCTCCTCGTTATCGTCCTGCTGCTGCTCTCTTCACGACCGCGCCGTCCTCTGCTACTACGCCGCTGTTCCCCGCAAGCACCACTGACGCGGCCTCTGCTTTGCCGCTTTTTGCTCCCTCGCCGCTTTTTGCTGCCTCGCCGGTTGCACCAACCTTTGCGGTCGGCTCGCCGAATCGTGGGATGGCGGGATATTACTCATCCCCAACAAAGCTTATAGACTGATCTACTGGATTAAATCTCACAATGCGTTTGGAATTACAGGGAATGCCATACAGGCAGCTGTCTTTGCCAACAACTGTTCCAACGTACTTGCGCTTGCTATATACACCTCGAAGATGATCCCCAACAATGGCTACCGAGTCATTTTCAGGGTTCAATTTGAGGATATGACGAGCTGTGTCAGGCATAAAGTAAATACACCCGTCAATAGCAAGTGCTCCTGTTGCCCACGGCAATTCAGCACTGGTCTCAGGCAGTCTCACATCAAGGAGTGTCACGGTGCCATTGATGGTATCAATTTTGAGAAACTGTTCTGACCCATAGCCAGAAGGAATGCAGTAGATGCACCCATTGTCAGCTAACACACCACTGTGCCATTTGTATTGAGCAGCACCAAGGTCCGGTCCAATCTCTGTCAATGAATTATCAACAGGATTGAATTTGACCACGCGGCAAGCATAACTGGGAATCCCGTAAATGCAGTCATCCGCTCCACGCACAGAATCAGACCATTTTTATCATCCCCTTCAATCTCATTCCCGACAAGAGTTGTGACGGAAGGCAACCGCATGATTGGTTCTGTCTTGATTCCAACTGTTGATGGAAGTTGGTTCGTGTTGCTGTGTGTTTGTTTGTGTGGAATCCTTCCCCTTCGCATCCCAGTATCCCAGAGAGGAGGAAGAGGTGAGATGTTTCATTTATTGTCGTGGTTGGTGGCTTGCTTTCCTGAGGGGCGGGCATAAGAAGAGAAAGAAGAGCGCGAGCAAGAAAATGTCATAAAACTTTTATGAGAAGTTCAAAGTTGAAGTTACTTATGCCCTCAAATTAATTCCCCCTTCCGCATCTTGATCTTCAAGTGCGCCATCGCATCATCATCTTGTCATCATCTGCTTTCTTCATATCGATATTTCATATTCTCCCATCTTCACTGGATTCGATTCATTCCGAATTCAAAAGTACGTTTAGCTGTAGTACTTAATAAGGGGAAGATGTTTGCTGCTCAACTTGCCATTGCCATTGTGTCGGTTCTTCTCATACCATGTTGCATGATTTACTGCAAGAATCTCGCGTACGCATCTTTACGACAGGCTGACAACGGTGATACTACGAGTACACGTACTTCAGATTCAGATCGGAAACACGATGATATCGTCAGAAAGCTTGTTATAAAGGTGAGTATAGCACAGTATTGCGTGTTTCTTGATTGAATCAGTTCAGTCCTCCTACACGAAAGTGTTCCATGTCATTTTCATTTCTAAAAATATGTGTTTTATGCGTGCATTGCATTCTATCATTTACGAGTAGAAGGTCTTGCTGACAGAGGAACGTCGCAAGGGGTCGAAGAGATCAGAATCAGGTACCGGTACAATAAAAGAGTTTAGCAGCGCAAATGAAGAGAATATTGCTACAAGTATTGCTGATCGCCCAGGTACCCGTAACGCAAAATCGTCAGAAACGTGTGATGGAAATTCTATTTACAAAAAAGTAGCAAAGGCTTTACGTGTACGAAAAACAAAATGGGAAGTATTCCATGATGATTCAAAAGCATGCCCAATTTGTTTAGAACAATATCAAAACGGGGAGAAGATAGCTAGATCTCTCAACCCAAGCTGCGACCACATGTTCCACTTAGATTGTATAGCAGATTGGTTGATGTATCGTGATGAATGTGCTCTTTGTCGAGCTACATTCATTGACTTTGACATTGAGAACAGGTGAATGTACGCTACTGTATGTTTGCTAATAATTGTGTGTCATTCGACACAATGACATTATTCCTCTTAAAGGCGTTCAGAGCCAGGGCATCCAACCGACGTAAACTTGCACGAGATTCTCGTGGCTTGTAGCTTCAGCAATCATTTTATGAACCTGCCCTTCTACCGATAGAGGCATTAGACTAGCCATCTCATCATCGTCGTCTTGTGTTTCACGATCAATTCTTCGAATCTTCTTGTGGTTCGGATTTTTCAAGTTATAGATACCCCTCAGCCTCTCGTCGATGACACGGATAGATCTCTTTGCCTCAATTGACGCTGGTGCGATATTTTTGTTGTTATTTTCTGCTGTGCCACTCTTTTCCTGAATACGCTGGCGTTTCCAGTCAATCACTGGATCTCGTAAAAATGGTTCGAGTACAGACAGAAGGATATCGCGATTATCTCTCAATGTTGTCATGGCTGACATTAGACCGCCAGAGAATACACCATCTAAAGAGAGATTGAGATTGGGGTGAGCGAGTGGTGAGCGTGAGATTTTACAGATCAGTAAATTTTGATTCACAAAGTTCAAGTATATTTCAATGTTGAAATTTTGATTCGTACCTGCCCCTGTAGGTCCAAATGCATCTAACATGTTGGGCGTTAATCTGAAAGGGATTACTTCGGGCTTCGGAAGGGTCAAACCCTTGTCGAAAATGCTGTGGTAGGAAGGAGTGTAACAGAAGTGAGAGAAACGTCAACAAGTATTTATAAAACATCATAGATGAAAACAACGTACCAATCAAAGTCAACATGAACACACTCTCCACAAGATGTGTCCAGTAGAATATTCTCAGAGTGCCTGTGAGGGAATAGTCATTATGTTAGTGATATTGTTCTATGATTCAATTACGCACTGAATAAAAGTCAATGCATGACTACGTGTACGTGTAGTGTGCCAATACTCACCTATCGCCTAAACCAATCACATGGCCTACTGCTGCCCACGCTGCGGCTGATAGTGCAAAACGAGTTCTTGCTTCGAACCATTTGTGAGGATCTTCAAACCTGCGGACAAACCACCAATAGAATAGTGGGGGGTAATCTTTTAGCATCACTTCGTCAAACATTTTAGCGGCCTTTGTAAGATTCCCATGTTTAAAGTATTGCTCTTGGCAGCTAGTGTAATTATTGCGTAAATTCATGTCGACGAAGTTTGTGAAACGCTTCCCTCTTCGTTGAGCAGAATGGTGACTAGCGTGTGGATTGTATGAACCAGTGACCACATTGCGGAGCGAATCTGTGTTAGGTACCCTACGTGTACAATCAATATATGTGAGAGGTATGTTAAAGCTACAAAAGCAAATCAATAGAATGTTACCAGGAAGCATCACTTTGGATTCTTACCATTCAAGAATACCACATTCTTCCGATAGACAGACAACAGAGAATGTTCGTAATTTAAGGCGACGATGTTGCTTGACTCCCTTGGCTTGATGGGATGTCGAATTTGAGAACAAACGGTTGATGACTGTGTTCAAATCTTGAACACGCGCATCTTTCCTTAAATCTCCCTTTGCTTCCCTCTTCACCAAGAAGTGCATCTCGCCAATATCACATGACTGGGGTTTATTGGAGTTCCTATTTGATACTTCTGAAGTTTTTAAACCCTCAGGAATGGCGAAAGCAGTAAGTTTCTTTGGTTTTGCTTTAGAGCTCATCACCTGGACAGTTGAGCTAAATGCTCGCATTCGAGGGACTTGTCGAGGGAATACGTCCCTGCTATTCGAGGAGTTCACAGCACTTCGGGAAACAGTCAATGCAGCCTGTACTGGTGGAAGAAAATCCTGAAGTTCAGCTTTGCCTTTGCAGACATTGTGCTTTACATTGAACGATCTTTGATCGTTTCGTTTGGGTATGTATTTGGCCAGATTGATGAAGAACATCACTAGGTCCCTTGACGATTCAAGAAGATCGTGGTTTTTCAAATCTTCATTTTTCCGTAAACTCTTTTGTGCAACCTTGAACATTTCTTCTCCCTTCTGACGGCGATCTTCGTGCACCGATTGACGAAGCCATGATAGATGCCACATTGCTTGAGCAGGAAATTTCACCAACTGGCGTTTCAAAATTGCGCCTACTATAGTCGCAGTATCTTCATCCTGGTGGCCAATCCGGGATATCAGTTGAGGCAAAACAGAATAATAAGCGACTGGGGGAATACTTTTGATACATGTAACCATAAATTGATTTACATCTTCTTGGATTGCCCCCAAATCCTCATCTCCCTCAATGGCGGTGAAATCAAACCACAATGTCAACAATCGTGGCAATGCCTGAAAGACGTGTTTCTGACTCAGACGCGAAGCTTCACCATACTCTTTAATTGCTTCAAAAATATACTTGTGGCATGAAATCTCCTTCTTTATGATCTTAGCACGAGCAGACTCATCATCAGCACTTCCACCATTTGTTCTTGCAGCAACTACGCTGATACGTGACTCAAGCACAGAGTCCAGGTACTTTGCATATCTGAAATGCGCTGTGAGAAAAGGAGAAAGCGTATGGGTCAGTATTCTATACAAAGAAGATATGGTAGACATATGTGTATATTTCATCTCACCTCTCTCCCAGCTTGGGGATATCATGTTGAGAAGCTTGTAGCGTTCTATAGCCTCTGATCCACTCTGTAAACCACTTTCAATCATCCATTCTGTTGCTTGGAGAGCGTTTCGTGTAAATGGAGCAATTTGGTCCTCTTTCTCAAGATCTACCAGCAACTTTGCCAAATCCTGCTTTCGGTTGTGACTGTGCAATATTCTTTCAAACTCCCCGACTTCGATCATGCGAAGAGCTTCTGCGGATTGACCTCTGTCATGTTTCATTTTAGCTATTTGTAACCTGACTTCGTTTGCATTACTTTCAGTAGATAGCGATAACTTAGATGGATCACCAGTATCTTTTGACAATCGTAAGCGTTGATACAGTGCATCAGCATGAGAAAGTGAGTTTTCTGCTAGATGGAAGAGCCCTTCTTTCCTTGCTTTTCTTCCTGCAGAAAGCCATAATGACGCTTCCACCTCTGCTTCTGCTGAAATCCTCGATAGAGCTAATCTTACAGCAATTGTGTCCATTGATGTTGAAAGATCCCTATACGAAGAAGATTGGATTCGTTGGTTGTCGACGCTAAGTACACTGTCTCGTTCACTAATAAAAACAGCTTCCACCTCACGCAGGCACTGGAGCTTCATTAAATATGGATATGCCCGTGGATAGTCCTCGCCGGCAACTACAGAAAGAGATGGAATTATTGATTCTCGGGCTTCTTGAAGGGATCTCGATACCATTGTATGGTCTTTTTGATATAATCCAAGGATAGCTTTCCCTAATTTGAAATCATATTGCCTGTCAGGTTCCAGAGTAGTGCTCAGCGTATCGTTACATTTCATATCGAGTATATTCACTAACCGACCCAGAGATTCCCATCTACCTAGTCGCCACGAGGCATTTATTGCATGAGCCATTAAATCATTATCTAAACGTTTTGATTTATTGCCCTCGGCTCTTCCGTCATTTACTATTCCAGCGACCTGGTTTAAAGCGCTGTCAAAATGACCGAGCTCGAGCAATGCTTTTGTTTGGAAAGTTTCGAGATCGAATCTACCATGACCTCTCTGTGTTGGATTGATCTGATATGCAAGTTCGCATGCTCGAAGCACCCCATCCCAATCATTGTAACTCTGTCTCTCATGCAATTGATCAAACACATCGAGATCTTTTCTGCAGCGTGAAATTGCCGTCATAGTGTCGCGATCGTCAAGCAACCCAGACAGTCGATGAGCTAGTCCAATATCCATAGAGACAACATGAGTTGGTCTCAATAGCCCCTTGTTGCAATCTAGCGTTTCGTTATTCTTCTGGCTGTCTTCCTCTTCGTGACATGTGCTATCCAACAGCGATCCCGCCTCAACCTTCCTCGAATGCATTTCAAGGAATCGTAATGACTGTGCATGCATGCCAACATAAGCAGCTGCTTCTGCACATATATCAAAGGGGATAAAGTTCAGCAAATCCTCGATAACACTCAATGATTCATCTGGCGGCCAAACCGTCGAGAGCATACTTTTGGAACTTTTAATTGTTGCCTGTTGTCCTGTTGATCGTGGAGCCTTGTACCGCTCCTCGATTTCATTTTCTGCCCAACACTGAAGAATCTGGAGGACCGTGAACACAATATCCACAGATTTTTGGAGCTCCAATTTTTCCATTTTGGACTCTTTCAGCATAATAAGCACGCTTTTTAATTCATGAACTGTCGAGCTTCTGTCAAAATCATCTCCGAAACATAATGAATCCAACACCAATAGGGGCAAGATAAATTCAAGGACACCGAGGCCAGCTTCTGACCGAATCGCAGATCGACACGCGAAAAAGAGTTTACTGTAGCAGCTCCTTTTATTCAAATTACTTCGTTCGACCATGAATCGTCCCCATTCTGCCAGCCAAAGATAACATGAAGTTGACGTCTCAAAAAATGGGGGTGATTTCGTCTTCGATGCTTCATTCTGTTTGTATAGAGATGTCCAATAAGGTTCAATAATGTTGTAGACACTAGCCTGTTCCAGCTGTCCTCTGAGCCATGGATTCATCTGCTGCTTCCCAGATGCATCTACAATGCTGTCACTATCCGGGCTACTATCCGATGCATCGATATCCAGCTGCTTCAGTACTGCCAATAGTGAAAATATTGTTAACATTGCACATCATAATGAACGTATTGTGTAAACATATAAATGCCTTACCTTCTTGGATTGCAAATGCAATCTTGTGTTGATCGGTAGGAGTCGGAGCGGCCTTCAAGGCTGTAACAAAATGATTGGTTACAAGCTGTAATTCGTAGTGAATCCTCACTGAATTCGATTTCCATGGGGCTCCTTTTTCAATGATCCATCTTTTCCCATCGTTGCGATTATCTGCATCAAAATTTGCATCTCGATCTATATAGGTAGGAGAAATAGCACCAATCTCTCCCAAGCTAATGCTTACGAGCAATCTGAGCTCTGCGTTCGTCTCCAAGACACATCGTTGAAGCAGACCTTTGATAAAAGAGTCCATACCACTGCTTCCATCTTTTTTTTTAATAAGGGAAATTATTAGGAATTGAAATATGCATAAAATATATGTTCAGTGTGATGAAACGTACCATGCTTTGGCTTCTGATCCGATTTTACCGTTAGGAAACGGAGTGAAGCATCCTCGACTTGTACTACACTGTGAAATAAATCCCTATGATTTCGGACCAAATCAACGATATGCATTAGACACACCCTCCGCACGTTGTCATTCTCGTGATTCAAAAACGTCTCCATTGAGTGCAATCTCTTTCTCAATGCCATTTGCAACCTATTCCTTTGAGTTGCATAAACATCTTCCTCTTCAGTGTTAGCGCTAGATGAGCTATTAATACTATCGCGCCCACGCTGTTCATAGCTCAATTGGGTGGATAGCAGGAGAAGATTGTCAAAATTAACTCCATTCTTTTTCAAAGTGTCCCGGACATGTTGTAGTGTCGGGTCTTTCGGAAGAAAGGGGACATTGCTAAAGTAAGGAGCTAACAATTTCCCTGTTTTTCCGTCAGCAAGCAATTGAAAGATTTCAACACCATCTTCTAAAGCCCCATAGAGAATGGGGTTGTCTCTATGTGCTGTAGTATCATTTTTTAACCTTTCAAATAGCGGAAATAGGCTCACAATGATATTACAAAGATTCTCCCCTACAATTTTTATATCATGGGACAATAATATTCGCGTAAAATGTGACAGGTTTCTCACTGCCAGAGCTCGTAACCTTGAAAAGCTGTCGTCAAGTGCAGATGGCTCTAGATTCATACAACCATCGATGATTCCAAAAATTGCTGTAACGTATTGTTCTGCATCTTCTGGGCGCAAGAATCTGAGAAGAACCCGGAGACTCTTCATAGATGATATTTTTGCATCAATCCGACCTCTTTTCCACTTTGTTGTCACATTGACAAGAAGCCTCATGAAGTATTTTTGCATCCATTGTTCGACGAGTTCCTCCGTTTTCACTGACGATGAATCATCAAATTCTTGAGCATCAAGAGAGAAGGTCGGCGTATTCGAATGTTCATTGTCTATTTTCCGTTGGTCCTCGCCACGCTGCAAAAATAAGGCTGCCCGCCTGAGAGCATGAAATGCATTATGATCCTTGTAAATTATTTTCCAGGAACCTTCCGTGCAATCTTTCTCTGACAGCTCATTTTCGGACATTCCAAGTTCCCACAAAAGAGCATCCAGTATTGTGAACTCAGAAATTTTCAGCAGTTGCCCGAAAGAGACCTCTGACCTGACTACAGTTTTTAGGAAGAAAACAAGGGAAGCTTTATCCGAGTCCAGCAAGAGAGATTTCAATATCGGTCCAAGGATATTGAAGTTGGAATCGTTCATGATGCACAATTTCGCTGTTTGGCGCTTCAAATCTTCACCACTTGGTCTTCTAGATGATTGTCTTTTTTTATTCGGAACCTCTCCCACAATTCTCTCCTCAATATTATGGCCAGCCCTGAACTTCCGTTCTAATCTCTTCAGTTCTGATAAGAGATACAACCGAAACTTTGTACATGCGCAAATTGAGTCGTAGTCTTGTTCAAGAACTAGGCCAGCAATTGTGGCTGGTAAAGCTTTGTCAAAGGAAGTCAAAACCCCGTAGATTTCGTCTTGATTATCAATGGTAATATTTGATGACTGATCTGCCAACGATGGCACGAGAAAGGATGATATGAATTGTATGAGGAGGCTATACTCAGAATTCTGATCTTCTCCATTCAAACTTAGTTTCTGTGCGAAAAAGCATCTAGAAAGAATCTCAGAGATTAGTCCAGGAATAAGAGTTTCGTCATAACTAACGATAGATTTGTACGAAAATGCTTCTGTGTTGCGCAAGACTAGAAGTTCTCGAAATGCTGCCAACGCAACATGAGAGTAGCTTTTCCCATTACATGTGTGCGTTTCATCATGAGGATATGAAGATGCTGTAATCCACAATCGAACAAGACGCATTATGCCCTTTTCAAGTACAAGCGATTTACCCTGTTTAATTCCCTTCGCATGTTGGCACAATTCCGAGATAAAGTGGATTGCGCTTATTTGACGAGAACAGGTCACAGATAAAGCCTCTGCATCAACACTATTATGTGATGTGTAAGTTCCAATACTCTGGGTTGTCTTCAGGCTGAGAGATAATTCTGATTGCGTGACTCCACAATAAGTATGCAGCTTGTCGTCAATTTCGTCGAAAAGTGTTGCGATGAGCTCATCGAAGGTACATTGCATGCTGTCAATTTCCCCATTGGCCTCAGAGTTCAATAGGACTTTTGGTAATTTGAAATTGTCGCCGAGCGCATTGCTACCAAGTTGCCGAGCACAAATGGTTCGTAACTCCTCATCTTCGTCAGCGAACGGGGTACTGAGTAGCCATCCTAGAACGGTAGCTGGCGGATTGATCTTGTTCTTGCTAGAATTTTGTTGATGCTCTGAATTGGCATTTATAGTAATATTCGATATTTCGTGCTCTGTATCGTCATCATCACTTCGTATGCACACAGATGCAAGCCTGGTGAGGCAATTGCTGGGAGAGAACATAAAAAATATGAGTATGAATTCCCATAAATCCTTTCTCATTCTAGTATCACGAAGCATCCTGTGACTCAATACCAACTCTTGTACGATGTCTACAACCTGCAGACTAAAACTAGCATCAATCTGTAGAGTGCTGCTTTCTGATATGATGGTTTCGTATGCAGACATTGGGCCTTCCAAGAATCTCAAGAGTATTTGGCTTATTTTGGGTCTAGAAAGATGAGCGTTCTGGTCGATTTCAGAAGCAGCTTGGATAGTGTCGTTCCTTTCGCATCTAATTTTCGCATGCCTCATCACGATACGAGATAAACACCTTAATATGGTCCTCGTAATATGGATAGATTTGCGACCATCGTCGTTCAGTTTTGGACGTAACAGATGCCCGCAGAATGTTTTCAGAGTAACTAAAGATTCTTCACCTTCCTGAACCAATGCATTGCAATATTGTAGATCTGAGTTGAAAGGTGGAAGTGCAAAAGGAACCAGCGAACTTGGCAAGGTAGTGAGAAATAGCATCTTCGTGTCGTCAGATATGTCATGACTCTGTGTTATAGTGTCCAAAAGATGAGCTTTACCCCCCAATGTGCATGCAAACATGTTCACGGTTAGGGTAGTCCTGTACGATAATTCTGATGATTAGTATCAATAAAAATAGTGGTTAAAATTCATCAGGTGACGCATGACATACCATTGCTGTACAGTTAGAAGCTCCTCTAGAAGCATCAAAATAGATGATTCCATTATACCTTCCTTGTTCATGTTCAATTCCGTAGAAGCTTGGGCAACCAGTTGGCATGAGCAATCACACTTGCATCGAGCTCCACCAGGAGACAACCCAAGGGCGTTATTTAATTCTAAACAATATCGCGCGCACTGAAAATCGGAAGCAGATAAATACTGATTGATCTCTTGGACATGATCAGTTGGAATGCAGACGAGACAATCTTCGATTTTCCGTAGAAGAGATCTGTCTTCGTTTTCTTTATCCATGTCCTTCTCATTAGTATGTGTGGTAGAAGGACAGCAATGTAACCAATGACTCGTTACTGCATCTACGATGGAGACTAGCAATTCTTCTCTCACACGGAACATATTGTCTGGCATGAATTTCCCAGTCAGGTGATTATAAAAAATCCGAGACATTGCACTGACTATGGCGGTAATTCGATCCTGAGCATCATGAATGTTTACATCATTACATCCGCCTTTACACCAGGCCACTAGTGCTCGCGTAGCTAACAAAGCTGCCTCGTATAGCCTTTCAAGTGTATTAAATATTGGTCTACCTGTGGAAACTGCCTTATTCTGTTCCCGGAACACGAGAGATTCAAGAACAAAAATTGCGTCAAAGATGACAGGGATCTCGTTCCTTCTTAGTATAGTTGAGAAATCTTCTCCAATAGAGTCACCATCTCTCTCAGCAATGCAAGAGGCAACCGCCTGTGCTTCGTTTAAAGCGGAGAGGAAATATACAACAAAAACTGGAGTGAAGGAAGAGGAATCTGTCACATTGTCCATTTCTGTTCTTGATGTTTCGGTTGTACTGCCGTCAGAGGTTGAGTCCTCTCCCAACCTCCTTCGTTTATTTCCAACAGTCTTCCCATCTAAAGCCATCTCACAAGCTCTATCTAGAAACTCATGACTGCAATGGTGACACAGCTGAGTAATGATTGAGGTCATTATGGTCATATACGATGGTCTTGATAAAAGGGTTGCGACTGAATGGCAAAGTGAGTTCACCTTGCAGTGATTGAATACTGATACAACCATTCGTCTGAGGTCCTTGATTACCACGGGCGAGCTTTCAACATTAGGACACAGTGCACTTTGAATGACACAGAGGACCATTCTAGAAAGCCCGTCGACATCCAACGTCGATCTTTGCGCCTTGATGATATTTGGAATACAATCGAACAAACGTTGGACATACTCGGACCGAAGCTCCCACATACCACTCTCACACGACAAGGACGGATACAGAAAGATATTCCGTAACAACGTCAAATACTGTGACGAAACTAGATCAACCAAACGCTTCAAGCCTTTATCACTAGAAGAATCTTCCTCCCCATGAGTCCCGAGATAGTGAAAGTGTACGCGGACTGCAGAAGTAATGAGATCCATCAATTGCCACCTTTCAACTCCCCGGAAATCGGCATGCGCACGGCATTCAGGTATCAATAGAAAAAGTAGCCCACAAGCCATATCTTTACTTCGCATTGATAAAATACTGGTGGACTTCGAGTCTGCATTTGACGAGGTCTCCAAGATCTGCCGAATGCATTTCAAGAGCATGGAACGGTGTTCGCCATCAAATTGGAATCCGTACCGCGGCAATGTATATAGGTGTGCATGAGTACCAACCTCAACCTCGGGATCTAATTGTTGGCAGTGCTGCAGCACGAATAGCTGGATGAAGAGCTGGAATATGCCCGATTGCAACATCAGTAAGCGATCAACTGTCCCCAACTCAACTCTGTATTCAACTATTTCCTCTCTTTCAGTAGAATTAGATTCGCCCCTCCTAATTCCTGAAAAAAGTAATACTTCAATATCTTCTCCATTGACAGTGGGGTCAGCCAAGACACCTATTGATGCAATAGTAGCTAAATCCTGAAGGAGTTGAATAAGATCGTGTACAATGTCGACCTGCAGAGTTTGTTCTGGGATAGAATACAACAGGGCAGCACAAGTGCGGCTGATTTGATCCGAAACAGAAGGTATTTGTTTTGAATCATCCTTACCAGCAATGTTGCTTTTACGCCGTCTGAGAGTTTTGATGGTATCTTGAACCATTGTCTCCGAAGCTAAATGACGAAAAAGCTGATGTACCCTGGGCAAAACTATAAGATAGAAGAAAGATTACAAAGTTGTGAGGCTAACAATGATGAAGGGGGTGATAAAATTCAGCTTCACCTCTCGAACAGCTAATGAACGAAAGCTCGTTTGAATTCCTATCGTTTAAAGAGACGCCAAACCATTCTTCCCGCGTCACGAACCTGTCGTATGATCAACAATCAACAAGCGACCTCATCAATATTTGTACTGTACTCACTTTCAACTCCATCCCGCCCACTATCAAAAAGTAGATTCATAGCATGCGGACAATACGCACACTCCACAACCGAAATATAGAAAAAGCAGAGGTGCATGATCTCCTTTGGATCAACTTTTTCTTTTGTTTTCTTTATCCCATCAGATTGACTGCACGTATCACCATGTTGGCACCGACACGCGGATTCAATCATGGGTATTATTTTCTTTAGCGATTTCATATCGGAAGAACATTGATTGGAGGGTTCCCCAGATTCATTGAGCATTTCCTGATCGTCGTTGTCATGGTGGCAATTGTTTCTGTGGGAGGTGCAACTCTCTGAGAGCCGGACGAGGAGTGATTTTGGGGGCTTCTTTTTCCGCTTTGATGGCGGTTGTCTTGAACTCATTCTGATGATAATTCGTCCCCACGGCGCCAAAAGTGGATAGAATCTCTCCTATGCTAGATTGAAGAGTGGGTGGTCGATGTTATACTGTAATCTTTCTTGTTATAGTTGTTAGCGTCGTCCGCGGTGGGAGAAGCGCTCGTCTCGGTCTCATCATTGTTGTTCCAATCCTTCCCTATCTCAATTCCTCAATTTCTCGGCGGGAAAAAAGTCGCAAGTCGCAAAAAAGGTGGCGCGCAATATCTCGAATTGACGATGATGGATTCTGAGGAAGATCATACCTACGATGATAGACTCGTACAATACCTACATCATATCACAGGCTAGACAGGGTACTAGTAGTACCAAAGTATAGGAGATATAGTATGAATCATTCTCAACACTAATTTTATCATACTTTGGATGATGGGATTCCGTTTGCTCTTCCTCGCCCTGCATAGAAAAAATAGAAAAAACTGATTGTACTGCCTTTTCTCACTTTTTGACAAGCTTGATTAACTCATTTTCATTCAGAACACATCACTGAACATCATCATCATCACTTGGCACAGTACGCTGTAGCATCGATGAACCACAATAACAATACCCCCTTAGGTTTCCGACTCATCTTCAGGTCTCTTCAAAAGTTTCTCATGCCAAATCTTAAATGAATAAATATTCCTCCCATCACCCGTGAGCACATTCATACCAAGGGGATCTGCACCTAAAAAACTCACTAAATTCAACTTGCCAAAAGGAAGGCAAATATCATAATTTCCAAGATCCAGGAATTCGTCGCTATTGTTGAAAGTGTAAATGAGATCAGTATGAAACAAATTCTTTGGGTTCTTATCGTCACGACTAAGCAATCTCTTCCTCTCTGACGCATCGCGGATGCCAGAACTGTACATTGTTTTCTCTGGAAGATCTGCTGCGTCAAGATCAGGCTCTTTACCTGGAGCATCGATTGACATCGAGTGACACCCACCACCAATACGGCAAAGAACCTTTGGACGATCCGAATAGATGTCCATTGTGATACCAGGGACAATGCTACAAAATACTTTCTCAATGATTTTACCAATCAATTTCGGAGGTGCGATTGGAAGAGGGTTTTCAAATTCCTCTCCAGTGTAAACGTCAGACATGTGGAGAGGTTCCTTGAACTGACCTTGGACAGCGATTTGAATCACCATTTTGCAAGTATTTGGATGTGAGAAATATGCGTCTTGGTCTGCCTGATGATGTATTGACTTGACGGATTTCAGACGAAAAAGGCATGCACCTTTGAACATGGAAGATTCGAATGGCGTTAGTTCACCCAGCCGAACTGGTTCTAAATCTGTTTTCCCTATCAAAGAGGTGTCATTTATGGGTTGGATAAATATTGGGCGATCAGGCCAGTTTGTCGGGTGAGGCAAGGCGTTCTTATGTTTTTCCATCTTCTTTGGTGAATCTTGCTTTTTCACTATCCCAACATCTAGCAGATTTCATAAGCATGGCAATAGGTGTGCCGTTGTGTCTTGTTGTTGTTTTCTGTGCTTTTGTTTTCTTCTGGTGGTTTCTATTCTGGATTCATTCTGGCTTACTGGTTGGCGTCTTCGCTGTTGTTCTTGGTTGTTCATTCTCGAAAAGAGACAAAGAAGGGGGAGAGAAAAAAAGAGAAGGATTTCGAAGGGCAGTCATTTTTCATTTTATTGCAAAACGTCCTAATTTCTGAAATCTCGTTCATTATTGTCCCATTTCCAATGTTCCTAATAAAAGCCAAGGAAGTTGAAAATGGACTGATGCTTTGTTCATAAAAAGAACAAACATCAAAAGATTAGTCTCCGAGACAGAGCACTAATTTAAAATTAGTTCATCTTTCAGTTATTTATTTCAAAGCCTTTTTTTCTCTACATTTCTCCTCGGTCGTCACCATCCATAGCCAAGAATTCCTCCCGTTGCTGTGGTCTCGTTGCATTATTTCCTTCTGCTTCTTTCATATCATCGGCCAGATGAGGATTGGACGATGTCAATTTATCAGCAGGAGCTCCAACCTGCCTTGGATTACTGCTCTGATTGTTTGTTGTTATGTGTGCATTTGACTCATTGCTCCTCGTATCACATGGACTTGTTCTTAGCAGGAGTGATTTCAAAGACCTTTTTACACGCTGCATCAATGATAATCTGCTACCAGTTCTTGAGCTTAAATCCCTCCCCGTTCTCCTCCTTTCGCCTCTCGACGTGAATGTCTTGATAAAAGCTTGATACCAGGTCAAGTTCTCTCCTCTCCTAGGTCTCTTGGTGTTCCTCACTTTGGGGGACATGAGCACTAAAAAGTTGAAGAGACCTTGAAGGGGAGTCAGGCAAGCATTCAATATTAATGTCGCATGAGATTCGTGCAAGAAATTTATTATCATGAAATGTATCTGGACGACAGCCCATGTCAGAGCATAACCAGCAGCTTTGTGTAGGATTACTCGTTTTTGGGACGTTGTCCTGTTCGACCTCGATGTGGGGGGCTGAGCTTCGCGACGATGAAGGCAGGGGGAATCATGCACATGAAAAATCTCTTGACTCTACGCATGATTCCATCGTGCTGATTATTATCACCACGTGTGCTGTTGTTGGTTTTCAGTGTTCTCACCACGATTGCCTCCTCTTGATCGAGCGTTGAGGTGCAGCACACTGACTCCATAGTTTTGCATCCTTTGCTCGTTCTTGGACACGGACCTATACATTATTAGCATGGTCCCAACAATTACAGTTGGTGTGATAATCAGCACTAATCCAAATCCTACAATCGACGTTACAAGATAAATCATTGGGTTCTCCCCTCCATTGCCACATTCGCATGGTATAATGAAACTCTCGGGCGTGTCTCCACTTTCGTATCCGATGCAATGTGGTGCATCATTTTGTTCCAAAAAGCAAACTGATTCATTTACATTGTATCCCTTCATTGCCATGATTACGAAGCCAAGCACGAGAGGATGTATGATAGATATCCCATGAAACCAGGGTTCCAACTTGTTGTCTTGCCGCTAGTAAATCTGAATTCAAGAATGCCTTAAAATCCAGAGGTTGATCCGATTTCCAAAGATCACCCCAGGAGTCGGGGAAAGTGGAGTTTGCTGTTGTATTGATGGTATTTATGGTTTGTTGTTGTTGTTGGGATGCTTAGTATCTACATAGCTAGATATAAGAGCCTCACGCCATCATTCTATTGCAGTATGCAGTTTGCCTCATCAAGAAGGGGCATGAGATACAATTGTTACTCGTACGAGTAGAACCCAGAATAACCAAAGGTAAATTTTTCATTTTATTGTCTAAAATTGTCCTATGATTTCTGAAATATCGTTCATTATTGTCCCATTTCCAATGTTCCTATGACAAGGAAGTTGAAAATGGACAAGTTGGGAAGGGTGTCAGAAATCCTGTATTCATCTGTTCCTTGGTGATGCTTCTCTTTTATTCTCGGAGTTTGAAGTCCCCCCCCCGTCAAAATAGTTTAATGTTTATCTACTTGTACAGTTTAATTTATCTTGAATCTCCATCGTTGACACTTCAACTTTGGCATGGGCCGGGATAGGGAGGTGGTGTCATGAAATGTCAACCAACATTGAAATTCCGCCATGAAAATGCAGAAACGATCCACCATGTTTCATGGATCCAAACTTTCAATCAAAAGAATGATCCCCTACAGTACACTGTATTGTATTCATATTCATTCAAACCTAACTTTGAATCCTACTGGCATCTAAGTTTATTGCATACGTGCTTGTACTACACTACACTATTCACCATGATCAACAGAAAAAAATCAGCAGCAAGCCTGCTAAGCAATGATTCAGCCGGGGACCTAGGTACACTTTTGCGCTGTCGTGAGAAAGAAGAGCAGGTCTATCGTACGATATCATTGTGCAGAAAAACCTTGAGAAGAGTGGCTCGCAGTTCCAATGTGTTTGAAAATTGCATGCTTGAAAACAACGACAATAAAGATGATCTCCCTTTCTCCAATATTAAAAATGGCGCAGGTAAGTCATGGAAGCTACACCAAGTTATGAATGTGTTGGCACTCTTGAAGTAGTTGAATAAAAACCTCGTGTAAATAAAAAGTGCTAAATAATTATCGTACATGTCACGTCACCAAAGCAGATATAAAACCAGGTCCAATCCTTGGAAACGGCACCTTCTGTGACGTGCGGGCTTTGAACAGAAGAACAGAATTTGTTCAAAAACAAAACGACCTATTTCGTCGAGGAGATATTAGTACTCATTCAATAGGGGAGGCAAGTGTTATACCTTCAGATTTGACAGAGGAAACGACCAGTTCTTGCGCTTCGCTATCTCAAGACCTATCGTTAGATCGCGATTTGACAGGAGCTGAGATATCCTGCTGTTATGCAATTAAGAAATTGAAACCTAATTTGCAAGGCACAAAACAAATATCTGGAGCCATAGACTTGTCCGTGGAGGCTCTTTTTCTTTCGAAACTATCTCATCCCAATATTGTGAGTTTCCATGGTACCGGAGGCACTCCTGGAAGTACTGATTTCTTTATAATCATCGGCCAGGTTGAAAGAACCCTTGATTCCGAGATCATAAAATGGAGGAGACAGAGAGATGGAATGAAGCACAATTTTACGAGAAAAGAACAAGATTCGAAGCTGAAGCTTGAATTTCATAACCGTCTCACAGTAGCTCTACAACTAGTATCAGGGCTGAAATACTTGCATGAACAATCGTAAGTCGACTTGAATCACCTTCTTCATTACATGTATTCATCGCCCCTTAATTTAATCATGTCAATTTTGTTTTTATTACAGTATCCTTCATCGTGATCTCAAGCCGGCTAATATTGGTTTAGATGAAAATGATCAAGTCAAGATCTTTGACTTCGGTTTAGCTAAAGAACTGAAATCAAAGTTAAAAGTTGGACCTAATCAGTATATGGGACGTAGTTCGGTAGGGACCCTACGATACATGGCACCCGAAGTTTATCGAGGAGATCCATATGGTCTTCCAGCTGATGTCTATAGCACTGCTCTGATACTATGGGGGATCATGGATCTAAACACACCATTCAAAGGACTCTCCACTTCTCAAGAGTTCATAATATTTACATTTCAGAAGAAAAGGAGACCGAAAATAAGAAGGGACTTGCCAAAGAAAATAAAGCAGATGCTTCGAAATACTTGGCACGATAACCCGACAAAACGTCCAAATATGATCGATGTGTACGACACAATTGAAAGTTGTTTTTGAAGGCTCTCGAGAAGCGCAAAAGATTTTATAATTAATAATGTCAAAATCGAGTGTCATACGAATACGAGTAAAGGTCTATTTGATATTATAGATTATAGTACTACTACAGTCGTGGCATGCTCATGCTTCAACCTTTGATTTGGAATTTATCTTTCGTCCCACGGCTTTGAGTACCTCTTCCACTAATAAAACGGGCGCCGACCACTTGAAGATGGAAATCCAGTTCTCCACAGAAAGGCTCACCATACCAAAACTCTCTCCCAACCCCGGCATTCCAAAATTACTGCTGTAGACAACTAGAAGGTGCAGCGACATTGGAACAGCTACCCCCAAAAGCAACAATGGGTTTTTATGCGGACCAACGCTCAGTATTGAATTATCTACTGACACAGCTGCAAGCGCCTTCAGCATTTCCATGCATACTAATGTTGTCAACGATAAAGTTTGGGGAAGCATTCTTCCACGTCCAGTGAAAAGATCAGAGCAAGATAAATCAGGATTTGACGGAGACCAGAACTCTCCGCACTTGCCCCATGAAGACAACTGCGATAAAGTTATACCCTGTTCAAAATAGTGCCCGATGAACACCCCAACAGTTGCAATACCAACATACATACCTGTCAGACAGTATCTCGTAATCAGCCAACGTGTCATAATTGGTTCATCGCTTGGTCGTGGCGGTTGTTTCATCAGGTCTGGTACCGGAGGATTAAAACCAAGAGCTGTAGCTGGAGGTCCATCTGTCACAAGATTCACCCACAGAAGATGCATCGCCGACAAAGGCTCAGGCACACCGCTCAATGTCGCCAATAGGATAGCACAAATCTCTCCAATATTACATGAAATTAGGAAACAAATAAATGCTTGCATGTTGGCGTAAATGCATCTTCCCTCCTGCGATACAAAACGAATGCATTTCATTGTTAGTATTGATGGTTGATGATTGCAGATCAAGAGCCGCAGAGCTTTCCTCTACGACCAACAAGAGTCTCAGACAGTACACGTAATTCCAAAATAAATGAACTAATCATCAGCACAAGTAGCAATGCAATGTGTGAACTTGAACTTACTTCGATAGCACTGACAATGGTGCTAAAATTGTCGTCCACTAGAATCATATCAGCAGCTTCCTTGCTGACTTCTGTTCCAGTGATGCCCATAGCTATACCAATGTCCGCTTGTTGTAGTGCGGGTGCATCATTCACACCATCTCCAGTCATTGCCGATATCTCATTATGACTCTGCAACATTTTGATCAATTTTTGCTTGTCTGAAGGTTCAGCTCTGCAAAATACCATATTCCCTGTCTTGAGCAGCTCCAATTGTTCTTCCTTTGGCTTTTCAAAGAATTCCCTTCCTTCAAAAGCTTTGTATGATTGATCCTGTCCATCCGGCGAATCTACAAATATGTTGACATCTTTCGCGATCGCAATGGCAGTATCCTTGGCGTCTCCAGTGATCATAATCACGCGAATGCCTGCTTCGGTACACGATAAAATACTATCTGCAACCTCTGGTCTTGCTGGATCTTTGATACCAACGACACCTTTGCGGAATAATAGATTTAGAGATGACACATATTAGAATGGAATGCAATTCATTGTCTACCAGTACGTGTACATGGCATGGTACGGCATTTTCAAATATCAAAACACTTGGAAAACGTACCTACAAGAGTTAGACCACTCTCTATATCAGCGTACTTGGAATGATCAGATAACAAAGGATGTTTCCTCGCAGCATCCCCATTTCCCTCACTCTCATCAGGCGAATGGTCCTTCAGCGTCCTATCTAAATGCCGAGTTTCCTTCACCGCCAACGCCAGGCATCGCAACGGCCTTGTCGCCAACTCTGATGTCTTTGCTTCAATGATTCTCCTTAAATCCCCACTTAATTTTTTCACTGTTCCATCCCTTAATTTGATGTGAGTACATCGTTTGATTAATAGATTCGGGGCTCCCTTGACTAAAAGACGATTGCCGTCTTTCTTGCCTGCTGATTTGGAAAGAACGGACATGCTCTTTCTATCACGGCTGAATTCAAGAGTTGCTGTTCTGATGTGATTTGTTCTCCATTCGTTGACATTTTTGGAAGCAATTGCACTTGGGTGTGCATCGGGGCTCTCAGTTGTCACTCCACCAAGTTTTTCTGCCAAAATGCATAGAGCAGCTGGTGGAATGGAAATGTTGAGTATGTATTAGGTATTAGTCTTTGTGAACACAATTGACAATAATTCCTGTAGAAATACCTCTTTTACTCGAATGAACAAGAGTATATCATATGATACTGCATTTCTTTCACACTCACACACATCAACGTACCTTCAGTTGGTTCTCCAACACGTTCGAAATCTTTTTCATCCTCACCATGATCATCATGGCCAACAATTTTGGCATCATTACAAAGCGCAGAAACAGCTACTACATCAGCCACTGACCCATGGGGCATGGATCTAATTTCTTCACCAGATTGAATTCCTTCCACATATCCCACAGGAGAGTAAGATGATCCAATAATATTGTGTTCCACAACTGGTTGATCCTCTTCAAACAACACCAATGAGACAGCCGTCATTTCGTTTGTAGTCAAGGTTCCCGTCTTGTCTGTACATATGACGCTGGTGCATCCCAATGTCTCCACACTGGGAAGCTTTCTTACAATCACTGTGGTGGATGTTTATCAAAAAAAAGGAACGATTTGAGATTGGTCTTCCATCATATTCGTACTTGCACACTACTTGCACCATAGAAAAAGAAATTCACACAATCACACATCCATCACGAAAAACAAACAACACCCAACTTACCGTTTCTCTTTGCCATCCTTCTCGTCCCCAAACTCAAACACAAGGTAATGACCGCAGGCAAACCTTCTGGAATAGCCGCAACCCCAAGAGCCACAGCAACCTTGGCATAATATAAAGCCCCTTCCAACGGATTCTTAAAAGTAGGATCATTAAACTTGGGAAAGCTCACCAACCAAACAACCAAACAAATAACACTAATAATAGCCGTCAACTGCTCCCCAAATTCATCCAATTTAATCCCCAACGGCGTCTTATGCTCCTCCTCCTTTGCATCCGTCACCCCTTTTTGAATCTTCCCAATCTCCGTCTCCATCCCAGTCCTAACCACCACCCCAACCCCAGACCCTCTCGTACAAACCGTTCCAGCAAACACTACCCCTTGCATATCCTGCACCGGCGCACCATCCTCACACAACCCCTCATCCCCCGGTAATTTTTGTGTAGTCACCGATTCCCCCGTCAAACTCCCCTCATCCAATGAAATCACCGAACTCTCCAACGAAACCATTCTCGCATCGGCACACACCTTATCCCCCACTCGAATCATAATCAAATCCCCAGGTACCAACTCGGCTGCATTGATATTATCCTTCCACACCCCATCCCTCATCACCGTCGCTAGAGATGGTTGAAGTTTCTTGAGTGCTTCCAAAGATCCCTCCGCTTGCCGACTCTGCCACACCCCCACAGCGGCATTCAATACCAATATCGCTAATATAATCAGAGGTTCCATGAATCCCTTTAAAAAATGGATGGATTCTCCCGTACTCTTGACGTGGGCTTGAATCTCCAAAAAGGAAAAAATCCCACTGACCACCGCGACCACGAGAAGAATTTGGACCAGTTTATCATCGAATTGTTCGAGGATTAGCTGAAGCAGGGATTTACCGGGGGGGGATGTGAGAATGTTTTTTCCGTATTGGTTTTGATGGGATTGGGCTTGGGAGGATGTGAGTCCTGTTGTGTGTGAGGTTTGGAGTTGTTGGATTAATACGGTGAGGTTTGTGGATCCTACGAGGGCCGTGGTTTGATTGTAGGTGCATTCTTGTGATGGTGATGGTGGTGATGATGATGGTTGTGTGGTTTCGAGAGAGCTGGAGCTAGTAGAGCTACTAGAGGCACCTCCACGAATGTTGAGCAAGCTTTTTGGAATTCCAAATGTGAGAGATGGGCGTAAGGATGGTCGGAATTGAATTGCCAAGATGTCATTAGCGAGACAAAGGAAGAGGAAAGCAAAAGCCAATCTTCGGTTTTGAAGCGTCTTCACTGCCATAGCTACTGTACTATACTTGGTGTAGCTAGGATCCTTTCCCTCTGTTGGTACTTTGGGTTTGCGATATGATTTTCAATTGTTTGGTTTCTTTCAGAATGTTATTTGGAAAGCTACGAGGTAACTAAAGAATATCAGAGAAACTTTTGAATTTGGTTCCAAATGTAATAATGTGAAGGTGGGGATCATCGATCTCGTTGGAAATCTTCCAATCTTTGTGGCTTTGATTTTTTGGAGTTCGGCCTCCAAAAATGGTGACATCATCGTGACGTAAGCAATTCCAGGGTCTTTTGAAATTCCGAAATTCAAATGCTGCAGTTGTCCTCTCTTTCCCTTCTCTTTTGCATCGGAAAATGACTCAGCAAATAACAAACACCACGAACCACGACCGAACTCGTGTTTTTTTGAACATTGCCAGCAATGCAATACAAACCACCGCCATCATGAATGAATCTCGCAAATACTTCCTAATGATGGATCTTCATCCTCTCACAATTCCCAATTATTTCAAACTAAAACTATCCAACATATCAAAATGAAGCTTATCCTCGCCACCCTCCTCACTTCTGCTGCTGCATTCGCTCCCTCCCAGTTTGCACAGACCAGCACTGCTCTCTCTGCTTCCCTCGATGGATACACTGGAGCTCTTGCTCCCGCAGGGGTTTTCGACCCTCTCAACCTTGCTGAGAAGGCAACTGATGCTACCCTCGCTCGTTACCGTGAGGCTGAGCTCGCCCACGGACGTATTGCTATGCTCGCAACCATTGGATTCCTTGTAGGAGAG
>Ga0115005_10000901_pt1 | contig 23231 bp, 16 predicted proteins | sample ArcOceMetagenome_FD_87163 | JGI IMG/M metagenome (GOLD analysis project Ga0115005, IMG submission 87163) | Marine eukaryotic phytoplankton communities from Arctic Ocean - Arctic Ocean - Greenland ARC118M Metagenome | ecosystem: Environmental > Aquatic > Marine > Oceanic | place: Arctic Ocean...
ACCCCCTCTAGAGATCTACAATTGATATGAATTCTTATATTTTAAAATAGGCTGGAGAAGCGCTATTACAACCAGGAGTTCAGGAGTTTTTCACTCAGAGCATAATGAAGTGCGTTCCGAAGAGTCACGCGCAAGCCCAAGGCGGTACGTTTTGCGTCGGCATAAATGCCACAGTCATCAAAGTCATTTGATTGTTCAAATTGCTAAATTGAATTCTACTCACACAACAACATAAAGAGGTCAGAGTAACTGCAGCTTTTCTCAATAATTTTGCCGGTGACAATGTTCGGTTTCTCGCGAGGTCATTTGGAAACCCCGGGGACCACTATGGGCAGCAATCGAATGGTTACCGGTGGCCGTTTGGTCCAGTCGCAATTATTACACCATTCAATTTCCCGCTTGAAATTCCTGTCTTGCAGCTCATGGGTGCTCTTTTTATGGGCAACAAGCCAGTGATCAAACCATCAGAGAAGGTAGCATTAGTGATGGAGCAATTTATCCGTCTGTTGCATGAGTGCGGGATGCCTAAAGAAGATGTGGACATGTTGAATTGCCAGGGTCCTGTTGCAGAGCAGCTCATTTTGAACAGCCCAATTCAATTGACTCAATTTACAGGTTCTTCACACGTTGCGGACCATTTATCACGAGTTACTGCTGGAAAGGTAAAGGTTGAAGATGCAGGGTTCGATTGGAAGATACTAGGACCTGACGTTTCAGATGTGGATTATGTTGCTTGGCAATGTGATCAGGATGCTTATGCAAGCCAGGGACAGAAGTGTTCTGCACAGAGTATTCTGTTTGTCCATGATAATTGGCAGAAAGCTGGTCTACTGGAGAAAATCAAGGCTAATGCGTCCGAAAGAACTCTGGATAACCTCACTCTTGGTCCCATCATGACACATAGTACTCTTGACATTCTGAATCACATTAGAAATCTATTGAAAATTCCGGATTCATCTATTCTTTTTGGAGGCACAGAACTGGAAAATCATTATTTTCCAAGAGAATATGGTGCAATAACGCCAACTGCAATTTTTGTGCCATTGAAAGAAATTCTAAAAGACGAAAACTTTGATACGTGCACAACGGAACTTTTTGCTCCATTTCAAGTGGTAACTACCTTTGGAGATGATGAAATAGATCTAGTCCTCGAGGCTTGTGAAAAGATGTCACATCATCTCACCGCTGCAGTCGTTTCCAATGATTTACACTTTCAAACCAAAGTTCTCGCCAACACAGTGAACGGCACAACCTATGCCGGGATTCGCGCAAGAACAACCGGCGCACCTCAAAACCATTGGTTTGGGTAAGTTACAGTACAGTTACAAAGGAACTAAGTGCAATACTACTTTTTAATGAAATTCTTACAATCTTTCATTTTGTATGTCAGACCTGCTGGCGACACTAGAGGAGCTGGCATCGGTACTCCAGAAGCTATTAAAATGGTGTGGAGTTGCCATAGAGAGATAGTTCATGATACGATCATTCCTGACAATTGGGCAAAACCCAGGCCTTCATAATCTATCTCTCATCTCAGAGCAATGGACACTGATAAATGATCCCACTTCTAAAAACAATCTTCCGATCTTTTTCGGATGTTTCTAATGTGGTCAAATGTTTGTATTGTAGGGACTGTAGGTAATGTGTTATGATCAGAAATAACTGTACCTAGCTAGCACCTGAAGAGGTTTAGGTCTACACGTCCCCATGTGTTTTTTACAATGTTCAAACATGCACGTGTACTATAACAATATTTTACTTCCATCACTGCTTTAATTTGCATAAACTTTTCCTATACCTGTGTCGAGATGCACCCAACTAGAACATAATCAAAATGTGTGTGATAATCCAGATCTGACCTCTGACCCCAACCATGTTATTGAAGAATCAATTTAAACTTCCTCGAGCAAATTATACCTTAAACCTCGAGAAGTCTATTGACCTTCAAACATGTTCTGTCAAACAAGATCCCATCATTCAATGTACTCATTGAATTACCTGATCTTGTTGTCATTCGGGGGTCCCAGTACCTTGAATGCACACAACTATTCCACTTTGTTCTAGCAAATGTGCGCTCCACTGATAATATTTACTCGTCGTCATCATCCTTCGATTTTATTTCAATCAACATTCCGGCGTTCTGCGATCTTTTATTTGCATCTTTAATTCTCTCCTGGGCTTCCTTGATTTGTTCTTCTGCACTCCTGGCTCTCTGTTCTGCATTCAGTGTCTGCGTTTCGATCTTTTTGGACTGTTTAAGTTTCAATTTTGCTTCTTTCACTGCAATTTTGGCAGCTTTCTTTTCGGCTTCTTTTGCCTTCTTTTCGGCATCTTTAACCTCCTTCATCATTTCCTTAGCCCTCCTCTCAGCGTCTATGGCTCTCATTTCGGCATCTCTTTTCTCCTTGAGTTTCAGCAGATGCTCTATATCGTCCCGCAATGCCAATGGTTCCATGATAGGATCATACCGCTTAAATGGTTTCCCGTCGGAGTCTATGAGGAATTTAGCAAAGTTCCAAGAGACGTCTGTCCTTTTATAGTCCCCGGGGAGCTCTCGCTTGAGGAAGCTATAAATTTCCCTCGTGTTCTTGCCATTGACGTGCCCTGTCTCAAACCAATGGATAATTTCTTTGCATTCAAAGATATTGCGAAGCTTTTCGCCCGATTGCTTTTGGAAATGAAAATAAAACGATTTTCAAGTTAGCACCGCGGGGTATTTTCAGGTTGAAATGTATGTTGCAAGTACAGGCACCAGTGCCATTTCTACTTACCTTTCCTCCTTTAAATTGTGGGCTTGGAAACGCAAGAATTTCAAGCCCCCTCGAGCGAAACTCATCCGCGAGTTTCGGAAGTTGGGTATAATTTGGTAAAGACAAAGCTCATTTGGAAGCAACATTCAGAACAAGTATCACCTTTCCTTTGAACTTTGACATAGTTACGACTTCTTTACGGTAATTAATATCTTCGATATCATAAAAATCGGTGGTGTCTGTGATTCTATCTCTGCCGTCAACCAAACGCCTAATTGAATTGTGAAATCTGATGAACAACTCCTCGATCTTCGTAAACGGCGGCGTCATGGTGGAGTTGTTCGTAATCCAAACTCTGGGTTTAAAAGGGGGACAATAAAAGATACGAAGAGCTGTAGGTGGCACCAGGTACTCCTCGTATGATAAAATAGCCTCAAGCGTCAGGCGTGCCTCAGGGTTCAGGCAGGCAGGATGTTTCTATGAATTACATACGAACTCTCGTACGAGAGAAACACGTCAACTAACCAACCAACGAACAGAAGAAAAACGTCTACAAGTTCAAAAGTTCAAAAGTAGATGAAGACCGATCTGTTTTAGGCTATTTTCATCCAACAAATAAAAATAGCCACAAGAAGACCCGGAGGGAGTGCAACTTATTAAAATGACCTGAACTCCATCGTCGCACGCGAGCGGAGGTGTGAAATTCAATGTCGCACCCTAATTCGAGGATAATCATATCTCTAATATAATCATATCTCCACCAAACAACAACAGCGATAGGTTGGATCTTTGTGAATAATCTCATCTACACCACAGCAATGTCTCTTCTCGTATCACAGATGAAAGATAACATCATTGATGGCCTCCAGTCCATCAATGGAGCGCCTCCAGAACTTTACAAAACATTCCTTCTAAAGTTCCTCGACAGCTTTTCATACTTTTCTTTCAGCCTAGTATTCACTCTCTTTCTGACCGCGGATTTCGGCTACTCGGATTTATCAGCTGGAACCATATATGGAGCTTGGGGTGCACTTGTTACTCTTTTTGGGTTGCTGACAGGTGTGGTTGTGGACAGCCTTGGTGTAGCTACGTCATTGAGAATTGGGTTCGCACTTCAACTAGTCGGGAAGTGCTTCATTTTTTATACCACTTCGAGAGCAACACTTATGATAGGAATTTCTATCCTTTCTCTTGGTGGGTGTTTAGGAATACCAGTGCTATCTATCGGAATAAGGCGTTACACAATCAAAAAGAATCGTGGGTTCGCATTTGGGCTGTTTTACGTCATTATGAATGTTGCAGCATTAATCAGTGGACCAGTTGTTGATTACTGTACAATTTTGTATAAAAACGACACTGGGGCGGATGATCAGAAAAATCTCGCAGCAGCATATGAAAATGGCGAAACAGTTGAATGGTCAGTCACAGGTTATCGCCTCATCGTCCTGTTGGGCATTTTCACAAATATACTTGCATGTATCATCACCACAACTGTCAAAGAAATCAAGGCCTGCGAACCTGACGATGACGATTCGGGCGAAGAAGGGACTTCCAACGCAGTAAAAGGATTCCAACCAGATGAAGCATCCAAATATGAAATAATAAAAGAGACTCTGCAATCATCGAATTTCTGGAGGTTCCTTTGCGTCATAATGGTGACTCTCAATGTACGCATGATATTCAGACATTTAGATGCTACGTTACCGAAATATATGTTGCGCGAGTTTGGAGAAAATGTGCCAAAAGGCACAATCTATTCCATCAATCCCTTCTTAATCATTTTGCTCGTCCCACTGATCTCTGCTGCCACGAGCAACGTGGACCCTCTAGTCATGATTCATCATGGCTGTTATATCAGCGCTGCATCGGTCTTTGTCCTCGCAATATCTACCAGTATCCCAGCTTGTGTTATATTCGTTACCATTCTTTCCATCGGTGAAGCTATATGGTCTCCACGTCTATATGACTACACGTGCAGCATTGCGAAAGAAGGGAGAGAGGGTACCTATATGGCTCTTTCCAGTGCGCCTTTATTCCTTGTAAAACTACCAGTTGGAATGATGAGTGGGTATTTGTTGCAAAAATACTGTCCAGAGGATGGACCGAGGGATAGTAAGCTCATGTGGCTGATCATTGGACTAACAACTGCGACTTCTCCCTTTTTACTGACAATGTGCTGGAGTTACATTTCAAAGAAGGAGGAGAAGGAAGATGATGGTATCACAAATCCTTCGTACTCTGGTGTTCCAGTATATGAATTATCACCTCTCGATGACGATGCCAAAGCGAAAGGATTGACGAGACGATCAAGCCCCCCCATGGAATAGCACCACCAAGTAAGTTGACCAATTTTTACCTACTAAGAACATACACTAATATGATTTTACCTGGTGTTCATATTTTTGTAGACAACAATTGTAACGAAAAAGACTGCTCATAGGAGAAAGGAGCGAACAAAGTAGTCAACACTTGTGGAGGAGATTGAACGTTCATTTTCCATCGCCACCTTGAAAAATACATGATACAAGAAGCCAACATTTTCAATCCATAAGAAATTCTACTATTTAAAATTAAAATAGCAACAGATAGACAGTTGCCAAAAAATAGGTTTTCTTCTTGTACAGTCAATGAAGCATTGTATCATATCATATCATACTGTACCCAGTACCTACCGTACGGTAGGATAACATTCACCTCAAAGAATATCCATGAGGCAAAAGAGCAAAAGATTGACTCGAGTGGGATTTGAACCCACGCTAATGAAAACAACGGCCTTAACGTTGCGCCTTAGACCGCTCGGCCATCGAGTCTATTTGTTGATCCTTGTGTCGTCATCTAAAATCATGATTTCAACAAAAGAGGGGGCCACCACTATGTTGAATGTTACTGACCCTCCTGTAAAAATGGAAACCCGCCGAAGCTTCTCGAATTTCATCCAGCCAGACAACATCATCAACAAACAATCTAACAACGACGGCTACACAACCAATGCACTCTCGCTCGTCGTAACCTTGTATTGAACACCCCACATCACAAACAACAGCAACCAACTATGACGGAAGCAAAAGAAATATCATCACAAGAGAAGTTAGTCCAAGCAGCAACGCGTCTCGAACGTCTCCTATCGAACCAACCGGTGAAACCAATGGACCAAGATGCAGTCACAGATGCAGTAATCGAAGCAGCAACAACCCTCATTCACTCCAATCCTTCCAAGATTGTCAAAAGATGGCTTGGAACCAGTTCTGGCACTGCTGCAAATGCCGATCTGGCAGATGTATCATTCGTAGCCAAGACCATGTTGAACCCTCTCTCTACAAATGCCACGGGGAGAGATCTTCTCATGCAGCTTTCTCCAACTCCTGAAGAAATGCAAACGGACGCTGATGAAGCTGAACCCAAATACCTCGAAGCGGCAGCATGCGAAGTGGAATCCTATCTTCTCTCACTCGCGATTCGTATCCTTTTCCGAAACAACGAGTCGGAGAAAGCGCTCGAGTTATCCATTAAGGCGATTCAAATCACAAACCTTCACATGGCGGAAATGTCCAAGAATACATATGGAGTCGGAAGCGCCAACGGGTTGTATCCCCTTTTGTCGAGACTTTTTCGTTTTCAAAGTTTGGTGGCGGAGAGTTGTGCCCCGGGGTATCATTTGGAGCAGGGGAAGAGGGGCGAGCTTGTGAATTCTCACAGGTTGGCTGTTATCAGGAGGGACGTGGATACCCAGGCTACCCTTTTGAATATCATGTTGAGGGATTTATTGAATGCGAATCAAGGTGAGGACGAGGATGTGCTATTTTTTCTTCAAGGTTTTAGAACTTTTAATCGCTCTTCTCTAACGCTGTTTTTTATTTCACACTCGAAAAAAAAAGTCGAACAAGCTCAAAAGCTATTGGAAAATTCTTCCTTCCCCGAAACAGCATCCAACAACCAACTATGCAGACATCTTTATTACTCTGGCAGAATCCAAGCCCTTCGCCTTGAATACACATCTGCATTCTCCAACCTATCCCAATGCCTCCGTAAGGCACCCACCAACACCGCCATCGGCTTCCGCATTGCAGTCCAACGCCTTCTCGTCGTCGTGCAACTCCTCATGGGGGAAATCCCAGAAAGGTCGGTCTTCTTCTCAGAAAACATGGTGGGAGAACTAGCTCCGTATTTGAAAATTACCCAGGCTGTGAGACATGGTGATTTGGCGGTGTTTCATGATACCGTGAAGCAATTTACAGAGAGGTTGAAGTCGGATGGAACTTACACCCTTATTTCACGGCTGGCACATTCTGTGGTTAAGGCGGGGTTGAGGAGGCTCAATACTTCCTATTCTCGTATTTCATTGGATGATATTGCGAATCGTCTTGGTCTCGCCAATGCCACTTCTGCGGAATTTGTGGTGTCTAAGGCTGTGAGAGATGGGGTTATTGATGCGACGATTTTTCATAAGGAGAGGTATGTGCAGTCTCATGATTTGGTGGATGTGTATGCTACGACGGAACCTATGGAAGCCTTTCATAGGCGTATTGCATACTGTTTGACCACGCACAATGATGCAGTCAGAAGTATGAGATATCCTCCAGACGAATATAAGAAACAGCTAGAAGCTAGTAGGGGTATGAGAGGGAAGAAGGATGATAAGACTGATGAAGAAAAGGCACAAGAACTTGAAGACGAATTAGAGGATGACTACTAAACGCTGGGCAAGAATTTGATCCTTGTGAATTGTTGTCATGTCATGATTTACCAGTCGATAGCAAAATGCAGAGTTACACGTACTTGTAGCGATTAAAGTAGACACATCAGAGGTTTAGTTTACATCGGAAACCTTTTTGTTGAGAGAATTGAGAATTCTTATTACACGTACTAACTTGACTTTTCCCCAATGACGGCATACATTGGATCGCCGACAATTGCCTTCTTCTTCTTTCTCGTTGACAGGTCCTTCGCTCGAATATTAATGAAGCCTCCATTGCAAAAGTTTACGTAACTACCCACAGTGTAAACATGGTCGACATCATCTTTACCTGTCCACAGTCCAACAGCCTATGTATGAAGCAGCATAAGACAAGATGCGATTTCACAGTTAATCTCAAAATCACAGCTCTAACACTACTGTACACTACAGTAGTCTGAAATAATCTTCTTACCTTCTGAATGAAAAGTCTGTTGGAGAATAATATGACAACCTTTCCTCCTGGCTTTAGAACTCTCCCTACTTCCTTCATAACCTCCAAAGGATGAATCAAATAATCAATTGACAATTGACAGAGAACCACGTTGAACGTCTCATCCTCATACGGTAATTTCACATCCGCCCTGGCATTTAAATCAACGACTGCGTAGTCATTTAAAATCGAATTTTGCTTCATCTCTTCCTCATTCATACCCAAACCTGAAACACGTTTTATGTTCAATTTTTCAACCGTATTCTTATCAATATGACTAGTCCAACTGGTGCATAAATCCAATACGGAATCATTCTCTCTCAGTACATCATTCGATATAAATTGAGCCATCATTTGCACCGCATTATCATCGACGTGCTCTGTGAATCTCGGGTCTTGGTAGAAAATAGCATCTGGCGTTTGATCTAGTCGAGAAAAGGATGTTTTATCTAACCCTTCGAAAGGATTGTCCTCGAATACTGGAGGGATCGCTGCCTCTATTTCACCTTGTTCTGGAAGCAATATCTTTGTGGCTGGATCTGTATACATTGCCTGCGCTATACTTGGAGACAACAAGGATCCTGCGAAGACATACTGCAAGATCTTTCGCTTTGAGCTATCTTCAGCATAGTTGTTAAATCCAAATAGCTGACTTGCCTGTTTAGTAGCGACCTTGCCTGTTTGTGCAATAATGACAGCTTGCTGGAAAGCTGCTGCAACTGGATCCAGCAGGAAGTACGTGAACGGCAAAATGCAGTTACTTTTCTTCATTGTACAGTACAAGCTCAAAGCAATATGTCTTTGTGCACTGGCGATTGGCAATTTGCAGCTGTCGAATCAATCTCTACGAATGTTACTGTCTGTACAAGAAGTATCAATAAACAATAAACAGGTCAGCTCTTTTGAAACGTTGTTTTCTAGTCGCATCTCGCTTTCTTTCCGACACGGATAACCAACATGAAAAGCTACGTAGAAAGAGTGTAGAAAGACTGATAACAATGGAATTGAATAGTTTTTAAATCCCTCGATCCCCTATCATCCCCTCCTATCCACCTCCATTGATGCACATACCACATCAACGTTCTCTATTGCCTTGATGCTTCCTTCACATAGAAAATGCATTAGATATCTTAAAAATTTTTGCACTTTGCTATTGTTTCTGAATACTAATGCCGCTCTCATTTGCTTGCCTCCGTCAATGCAATCCACACTACCAATCGGACGACGAAGCATCTTCTCTCGAGCATGTACGGCACAGAACGAAGAATTATGTAATGAAATAGTCGAGGAAATCAAGTTGGTTGCACACGAACTGTGGAGAGGGGATGAGATTCCAGCTCTCTCCTCCACTGAAGACAGTCTTCGTATATTAGATGGCGAGGCCGAATTGGTTGATGGAGTCACTTTCCAAGAGAGGGCTGAACACTTCCGAAGAAAAGCACTCAGAGGCTGCCCCAAATCACAACATTCTTATGGACTATTGCTATGGAGCGGTTTTGCGGGAGTGCAAAGAGATGCTGAAGCATCTGCTAAATTTCATGCAGCTGCTGCCTCTCAACATCATTTGGATGGTATGGCAGTTCTAGGCGGCTGTTTACGAACTGGAACAGGCGTGAAACAAAATGTGGCTTTAGGTCTGAAAATAATTGAATACTGTGCATCCACCGGTAATCCTACTGGGACCAACAAAAAGGGAAAACTTTTAGAATCGAACCAGGATGATTTTGGTGCAGTGCAATTATACGAAGACTGCTTGAAGAGTGGTAGAGTGAATGCTCTCCTGCTGTTCAGTCTGGGATGGTGCTTGGTGAATGGGCAAGGCGTACATCGAAAAGATACAGATAGAGGAATTGCATTATGGGAAGAAGCTGCAAAAAAAGCTCCTGATGAAGGGAGCGAAGAAGCAGCGTGGTACCTATACGAGGAATACAAGCGTGATGACCCGAAAGAGGCTAAACAGTGGTTAGATCTTGCAGAAGAACTTGGTTATTACGTGTGAGTGAGTATCTGTAAAATAGAGAATTCGAATCTTCCTGGCAGAATGAATCAGTATGCTGGTATGCATTCGATCTTTCACAACACTTAACGCTGCGTTAGCACGTGTGTACAGTACCGTTGACCGCGAGTGATCGCAGTAGACTGATTTACAATTTGCCTATTAAATAATTTAGAACTCTCATCTTGTTTCATTTCAATTCACGTAATTCAGCCTCGAGCCCTTTCATATCAACGATAATTGCATTCAATTTCCGCACCAAGAGCCATACAATGATGCTAAAGATAGCTATGCCAGCATGAACAACGGGATCCGACAAAAGTGGAGACTGCAACCGCTCTTCTTGAGATTCATCCACGATATCATCGGGGGCGTTAGGGGCATCAATATTATTTTCACTTTCTTCTGCCGTGGCCTCCTTTTCCACTTCTGTTTCAACGGGTTCAATTCTACCTGATTCGTCTGTCTTGGAAATCTTAATGTCCCTACTACGTGTAGTAGCATCTGGAAGTGTTGAATCTGCACAAGCTTCCCCCACGACTTCTTCAGTTTCAGCATCAATGGAGGTAATTGGTTTCGGATCTGTGTCAGAAACGATATCTTTCGTTTCCTCGACAACTGCATCCGATTCTGCTTCTCCAGTGGCAATACACTTGACGTCATCTTCATTATCAGCAGCTGCTTCAGTCTTCTCTTTCTCTTCTACATTTTCATTGTCGTCACCTTTCTCAGTCGTCTTGGTATCACCATCGTGGCTTGCCATCTGCATAGCAACCAAGTGTTCGATTTCTTTCTCAAATCTGCTAGGTTTACCTCCCTTTTTCCAATTACTACCCTTGCTGGCAATTCGTTTCTCAATCTGTTTCAAAATATCAGAACACTTTCCACAAACAGGGCAACAATAATCGACACTCTTCTTGGCCAACCTTTTCCTCTCGTCACTCGTCCAATCTAACGCTCCAATGGCTCCATCGCCCTTGGTTGGGAGAAAACTCACTAATGCTTCTAGAATCAGTCGGATTCCCCAAGCGGGTTGCCAGAGTTCGGGATGATAAGCGGAGAAGGATAGACATACTTTTGTGTTCACTTCGAAACGACCGGATGGGGTGAGGAAAACGATATTGGGCGGTTTGAAGGGGTATTCCGCCGGGAGTAAAATACGACCGTGATAGAATCCTCCTTCAAAGTCGGTTCCATCTGCTCCCCGAATTGTGAAGTGCCTGTCATTTATCATAAATTGTGTACGTGTGTATGATTGATTCCATTCAAGGGACATAAAAAGGCACTTTCATTAGAATAATCTTCGAAGAACACATTTAACAGCTGGTACGCACACTTTCAAACGTACCATTCAAACATATCGTTCTCAAGCGGGTGGGCATGATACCTATCAGAAGGATCAATTGTCAGTTCCCTGACATCGGCTTGGATTCTACGAAGTGCAGGAGACTTTGACATGATGTTATTTTGGCTCGAGCTTTTGAAAATGGATTTGGAAATTCCTTGTTTCTCCCTGTACTATGTATAATTATGTAACAGTGTGTGACCTACTGTACGACCACTATGTACTGCAACTTTCGATATCGTATATCTATCTATTGAAGGTGATGATTACCGGTGATCGATGATACTCGTTCGTTCTCAGATAGAGGATAGAGGTGATTTATCTGGAATTCTGGCTTTGTATCGCTAAAATAGCTACATATGGAATTCGCTGAGAAATTGATTTTATTCCAACGTATTCTCATTCATTTACGTCAACGAGCAAACCATCCAAAGATTGCCAAAGATCCAATTTTACGTGTACGCTCAGAGGAAGAATAAAACGTATATTCTTCGGAGCAGCCACTCTTTTTCCTTCCTGTTGTCGAGCGATCAAATCCCCACTACACGTACACGTATCTATGTCTATGTCATTATCAAAAGATGGAGGAGTTGTGCCAATTTCAACACCTTTTCTCTTTCTATCGATGACGCCACTCGTCTTAGTCATTGTTGCATCACGGAAAATGGAGCTTGACTTGGAAAGCGCCATCATTAACAGCACAATTCGCACCTTCATACAGCTCAGTATTCTCGCATGCATTCTTCGTCCTATATTTATGATGAAAAATATCTATCTTGTCCTAGGATACTGTCTGATGATGATTGTTTTGGCGGCTAACGTTGCATGTCGTAAAACAAAGTACGTCTTTCCAGGCCAGTTCTACACCGTGTTTGGTTCCATCCTTGTCAGTGTTGCATGCACAGGCCTGTTTGCCTTTGCAGTCATCATTCGTCCTCGACCGATCTGGAACCCACAATATGTCATACCAATGGTGGGAATGTTGCTGGGAAACTCCGTCAATGGAATTTCAATCACTATGAATAGCCTCTGTATAGCTCTTGTCGAACAACAAAGAGAGATCGAGCTCTATTTGAGCTTTGGGGCGACAAGCTACGAAGCGGTGTCGAGATTGCTGTGTGAAGCAGTGAGATCAGGTACCACGCCAATCCTCAATAGTATGGCTGTGATTGGCATCATTTCGATACCTGGGATGATGACAGGGCAAATCTTAGGTGGCTCACCCGTCATGTTTGCAGCTAGATATCAAATGCTGATCATGTACTTGATTGCAGTTTCTACTTTTGGGGCGATATTGATGGAAATTAGGTTTATTCTTGGTATTGGTTTTGACTCGTCTCATATACTCCAGTCTGAAAGTTTTGCGAAGGCTCCAGTTTCGAAGTCGCTCCTAGACATGGCGAGGAATTCATTGTTCGCAACATCCCTGGTCACACGTAGTAGTAGTAGTAGATATGGAGGGCAACATGGAAAAAACGAGATGAAACCTCTTCGGAGCAGCGGTAACAGCGGGCCTTCCTATACATCAAAACCGAGTAAACTCGAAGTACATCCATTGATAGAAGTGTTTGACTCTTCTCTGGACAAAGGCCATTCTCCAGATAATGATTTATTGATAGACGGACTGACTAAATCGATAGTCATCACAGATGATAGTGATGCGGATGGCATGATAGAACCCAATCATGTCCGAACATTATTCAACGAATTATCATTCAAGTTGGGATCTGGTGAAATTTCCCTCGTCAGAGGGCCAAGTGGGTGTGGAAAGACCCAACTTCTACGATTAATCGCAGGACTAAGCCATCTGGATGAGGGGACCATCAGTCTAGATGGTATTCGCTTACAAGCATTCGACTGTCCAAGTGATTGGAGGAAACGAGTCCGATATGTGACACAATATAAGGTAGATGTTCCAGGAAGTCCACGTGAGTTTGTTCGTAGAGTTACATCATTTAAATCGTGGAAGAGAGATGGTTGGCCTACAGAACAAGACATGGTCAAGTCAGCAATTGAGCTTGTCGAACAGTGGGGACTACCAGCGAGTTGCCTTGACAAGGAATGGTCGGTCCTATCTGGTGGCGAGGCACAGAGAGTAATAGTTGCATTGTCGCTTGCATCCAATCCGAGTGTGTTGTTGTTGGACGAATCTACATCTGCTCTAGATATGGATTCCAAGGTTGCCGTGGAGCGGACCATTGATGATTTAACGAAGGAGAACCGTTTGAAGGTATTATGGGTTTCACATGATCCTGGTATTTTAAGAAGATATGAGTGATCCAGCTTATGCCTACAGTAGCTAGTATACCTGGCAGTCTACATTCTTTCTGCTAGCATTAATCCTTCTTCGGTACCATCGAAGTTTCCGAGTAGACCATGTTCCGTGTGCCAGCTCGCCAGATTGAATTCTTCTGCATCGCATCTGAACTTCCAAGCTAATTTCTTCTAGTTTTACCGTCTTTGCCGTCGTATGAATAACTTCAATTTTCATTGTCCAAGTGAAATCTATCCCTTGAGTAATGTTCCAGCCGGAAAAGAAAGAAGAAGAATTTGAGGAATAAAGTCAAATAAAACACCAAGACAGCCAAGAAACAAACAAAAAAGGAATATAATCTATCGCAATAATCAAGAAATTCAATTGATTATTTTTATCTGAAACATGCATGGGTAGTACGTACAGTACGTCGTCACTTTCAAACTTGGAGTACACCTGCTATTTTAATAATTTTATTTACAACAAATTATCGGTGGCATCTTATTCTGTCTGGTAGATGTGGCTAGGTCCTGTCGACGGCAAATGATGGGTTCCAACAATTGTTGGAACCGGTGACTATGTTATTGTGACGTTTTTCAGCGTTTTTATCTAATAAAATGGCCTGAAGAACGCGGAAAAAAATTCCTGGGGCGATGCCCACCAGAATAGAAAGATTATCAAATCAACTCACACCATAAACAAATAAGTGACCCCATTTCTCAGAAACAAGGTTACCGACAACATCATTTTAATCCACAATCCAATCTAGAATGAGTGGTAAGCGGAGAATGAGAATCACTCCCAAGAAAAGAACTGATGGAAATGTCAAATCCACCCCTACTCGAAACAATAGTTCAGCCAAACCTCAAGAACCTTGCAATTCCGGCGAAGGCTGCCGTAAATGCGGAAAAGACGACGACCATTCCCACTTACTTCTCTGCGAGTTTTGTAACGATGAGTATCATACGTATTGTTTGGAGCCTCCATTGGATTATGTTCCCGAAGGCGATTTCTTTTGTGGTGAGTGTTCAGTGTGACAAAAAACGACTAATGACTGCAAGTTGGCGAATTCTTTACACCATTCAATGCAACTCAACCCCATGAACTTTTTTACATGCGTGTAATAGATAAATGTAAGCCACTCAAGGCGTTCTGCAGGAACGATACTCTTGACGAACAAGTTGCGGCGCTCCCGCCATTATTCACTTCTCGTTTCGGTGAAATCGTTTGGGCTGCGGGAGGTGTCGGATTCGGATGGTGGCCGGCGTGCATATACGATCCAAGGCTCACAGTTGGAGGGGCGCGAAAGCTTGCTTTGAAAAACATTGGAAAGAAGCATCTTGTCTACTTTTTCGCGTGTGACGCACCTTTCACTGTCTTGCTAGATACTAAATGTATGTCATGGGAAATGGGCATGTTAGAGGAGTATGATTTGGGGAAAACAGCGAAAGCAATGGGGAAGACTAGGGAATGGATGTTTGAATGGGCTCTTCAAGCTGCAATTGCGGAGAATGATAAGCCAATTGAGTGTAGGTTGGATTGGAATCACGAAGAGGATTCGACAGTTGTTACCGGAAAACCACCTGTTAATGTAAATAAACCATCCAGGAATAGCACGGGAAGCGCTGGCGGCAAAAGGTCCCCGGGCAATAATGGCAGCAGTACAAAAAAGAAGGCTAAGAAAGACAAGAACGAAAAAAGTGGCAGCAGTTCTAGTACGAAAGAGTACAATGATGTTGGCGAACCTGTCAAAATCACGTCGTCGTTGTCGTCATCGTCAACTTCAATATCACCGTCAAATCCGATGGTACCTACGCGACGAAGCAATCGAGAACGTAAACCTTCTAGGTCGTTTGAACTTGCGGAAACGACAGTCACAAGTCCGATAGAATTGTTGAGTACAAATACACCCAAGAAGAGCAGCCTCACCACCATCAACATTAAGATACCAAAATCTCCAGCGTCGTTATCCCATAATGAAGAAGACACCGTCTTCTTTTGCAAAGTATGCAGAAATGATGAAGTTGTGAGTTTTGCCAACGATGATTGTAACGCATTCGATTCGTCCTTAAACGTAGGATTTGTCACGCTGCCATCGAGCAAATTGTCAACATTTGCAGATGCAAGGTCCATAATGAAAAGAGATCTCGATGAGGATTGTCTCCCATCGAAATGGAAGTTTTACGTACCGAATCTAGGGCCATTATCGAGGAAGCAAGAAACGCGGTGTGGACCAATGCTCATTTTTTTGAAGAATGCCACGAATACGGTCCAGTTTGGAGATGGTAGTAGTCGGAATCCTCTGAAGGTTGCTATATATTCAAGCAAGTAAAGAATAAAAAGTAATGGAGGTGTTCAAGCACATGTATATTTTTATTGCAGTACAACATCAAAACAGATTTTCAAAGACAGGTCTCGGAAGATAGAAGATGATGATGCAAACCAAAGACCGGAGGAGGAGGGTCAATGGATTAAAACGAATAACTGCTGTATGTCGGTGTGTTTAGAGAGGAATTAGTTTATATTGAGACTTCCAAGATCTCACGAAACAACCACTTCTAATACCTGGTATTCAATACCTGGTATGAACGTGCGTATTCCAATACACTGCTTTCCTAGCAAACGTGAATGATAGAACATGTTGTATGCTGCGGCCACGTTGCTCTAGTGTGTTTTGTCTGCGCAGGTGAAAAAGAAATTACCTACTGCGATTACTTTTCAAACTTGTAGCACCCTCTGATCGAATCTGTGCCAGGCGATTCTGACTGATGGAACGCTCCATTTGTCTACGATATTCATTCACTTGATGCTTCAATTCTGTAATATCTGCAGTCTTTGATTGAAGATGATCATTCAGATCAGATACCTACATGCATGTATGCGAATGCGCCAAAGTATAAAAGTAACATGATGAGACAGTGGTCATGAGTTGTGTTGCCTGAAAATGACGGTTGCCCCAAAGCTTACCTTGCGTTTATAATAATCGACATCACTCGCAGCATGAGAATCCATACTCCTTGCCTTCATGGTTTCAAAGAGAATATTATGAGTGTTATCATCCGTTAGAACAAATAATGGTGAATGCTAGGCAGCAAGTTGATTTACAATTTCAATTCAATTTCTCACCAGAGACAACGCTGCCCTAGAATCTCGTTCCACCTTGATTTTCTCTTGAGTCAACCTTGCAACTCTCGACTTCAAAAGCCTCACTTCTTCTTGCAAGAGAATTTTCCTTCGATTGGACTCAGCACATTCACCAAGGGCGGCATCTCTATCGCAAAGAAGAGTTGACACTTCTCCCCGAAGACGTGCCTCTGTCTGTGCAGCTCGTGAGGCATCTCGCGCGGAGGCTTTTGATGCTTCCACCGCCTTGAGCAGATTCTGATGAAATAAATTGCCATGGGATGTAGCAAATGAATGAGTGAATACATGAGAACATAAGAAACCAATACAGTATAGTTTGAACTCACGCTTAGGGAAGCCCGCAGATCATCTTCAGAAGCTTTCAATCTCTGAACTTCACGCCCTCTACTATCACACAGCTCTTTCATCTGAGCGCATTCTCTTTTCAGCTCATCGTTCTGATGAAATGCTTCTAATCCGTACCTGATGATTACATCCAATTGAGCAAATACGAGCGTTTTTGTTTCGCCAAGTGAAGATTCTGCCATTTCAATAGCATCCACCTTCCCTGCACGTGCGGTATTCCCGTTTTGGTCCTCTCCACGGAAAATAGCAACTTGATTCCAGATTGCCGTCAATTGGTCATCTAAGCCATGGCGTGCGGATGATTCGCTTCTACTCATGTTCGTCACATCATGCGCAGCCAATGAATCCAAATCCGCTTGTGACAATCTCAGCCGTTTGTTCTCAAAATCAGGTGAAGTATCTCCCAAAGCCGTGTTTGAAGTATCGATATAAGCACTAAATTCACCACCAGTCGTTTCGTTCTCTCGGCTCATTCGATCAGCATCACGCTTCTTCCGGTGTTCCACTCCAGCTCTGTAGGCGGCTTCTACCATTGAGTTTGGAGACATTGGCAATAATGATGCGGAGTACTCTAAATTCTCCTCGCTATGTGGATCGAAGGCGCTGTGGCGATCCTTGGTTACTGCGGTGGCAAGCATGTCGGCGGTGCCAGCAAGCGAGGAATCAGTACCATCATCCGCTGCATCGATTCCTTTCTCCTCATTGGACGAGCTTCGTCCTCCATCTGTTGCGGACGGGGTGAAGGATTTAGTAGACTCTTGCTGTGCCACCAGATCGGTTGACATTTCAACGCCGTCCATGGTTGGAGACTTGGATCTGGTCATGATGTGATTTGTTCAATGCGAAGGAAGAAAGTCTTTCTCTTGTGTTCTTTGTTGATTCATTCATTCATTCCTTTTTCCTTCTGGATGGATTGATTTTTGAACTTTTTTTGAAATGAATTCCGCGCCAGTTTGAGACGACGGACAGACGAGCTATCCCTGATGTCATGTCACTGACAAATATTGCCACAATTCTAAACCCAAGAAGTGCGCTGCATCATCAAATTATCTATTGAGGAAGAGTAGGCTGCTTCTATCAAGGATTGGAGATTGGTACCCCGCACACACTACGTGCGAAGGAATACAGTCCTCAACGATTGGATAGTTTTATCCTTGTCAAAATTTGTAACTACGCACTGGTAAACGTGCGTAGACTGTTTTTCCATTTGTTTGTTACGAAAAGGCGGCCTAGTAGCTCCTAAGTTCTTTATGGTTGAATGTGTGTAGTGCTCGCTACGCTGCCTTCTACTCACTAGATTCCACATCTAACCCTAGACACCCATACATTCTCTTTTAGAAAAGTGGAGGTTTCCTTTGGACCTTACAGTAATGTACAGTATACATGTCAATGACTTTTGTACATGGTACAAAATCGTATACGCACATGCAATGTATCAACAACAAAAATATCCGCAGGGCCTACATACTCGTTTTTGATAAGAGATGGAATGAATTCACTGCTTCACCGCAAATAGAAGTATGACTGAGTGGTCACAACCACAACTTTCTTGCGAAAATAGTAAGCGTATTCTACGAGAGTACTCAATTCAAATACCTCCAACTGTGTAAACACAGACCGCCCGCTTACTTGTACGAGAAGGATGATTATCCAACATATTTTGAAGTTAGAAATTAGAGTTCTATGTGATCCTCGCATGAGGAAGAACCGAGGACTGCAAATGCCACATAATGTATGCCACCTGTCCCAGTCTAAAGTGTATGCAATTGAGCATTTTCAAAACTAGCGCACTTGATTCAAGTAAAGATTTGCATTTGCACCCAACAGCTTACTTTTACAATAGAGATGCAGAAGATATTAGAAAAAACTTAGTTCCTGAAGATTTGATCACCGTAGTTTCCATAGTAAAGATCCTGGACAAAGATTCCCATGAAAGCAACCATAGCAAGACGTCCGTTGTTGATTTCCTTATTCTGGTAGTCAACCCATCCCTCATCACTGTTGTCAACCCAGTAACTAGCTCCAAGAACATCACCAGGCTCGTATCCAGGGCGGTCCTTAATTTGAACAGCGAGCCATTCGATAGCACCACATCCAAGAACGAACTGAAGCCATCCAACGGTAGGGAGCTGCTTAGCAGCCTCCAGAGGATTGGAAGAAAGAGCACTATTGAATGCGGGATGTACTCCAGCAGCGGTAATGTACCATCCAAGGCATGCAGCCATAGCAACACGTCCGTGCTTGAGCTCAGCCTCGCGGTAGAGGTTCATGACCTCGTCAGATTTTCCAGCGGAGAATCCGAGGGGATCAAAGAATCCCATGGGTGCGGTGATTCCTACGATAGTCTCTGCCTTCCATGCGTTGAGGGAGGTGGTGCGGGTAGCAGTCTGGGAGACGGGAGCAAAGGCAGAACTGTGTGGGGTTCGTTAGAAAGACGATGAGAGGGTGAGAATGGAACACAAATATAGAGATAGGTAGACTTGAGCATTTTATCATGCTCAGGGTTGAATGAATCAATTGCATGGATAGTAGATAGTCGACAGTTGTATAAATTTGGTGACCAAAATCAACATTCGTAGCAAGGCAATTGCACATATCCACAATCCTTGCTATCGAGAAGATTTCCGTTCTTTCTACTGACTTTCCCCACTACCCATCGCAGTTTCATCAGGACTGTTTTGCATCATAGACTAACTTACGCCGAAGCAATAATAGATGCGGAGATGAGAGCAGACTTCATGGTTATTGATGTTATTAGACAAGTATTGGCTGTGACGTAAAGAGATCAAGGTAACGACAAGGCGAACTCGTCGGTGAGGAAACCATAGAGCTAAAACCACAAGCAAGGTTGACTTACGTCCGACGCGAGAGTTGAAGTGCAGGAAGGAAGGATACCGAGAAGCTTGAGAGAGTCTGCTTGTCTGTGTTACATGATTAGGGGGTGAACTACTACCGTTTTCCTGAGATTGACCCCCAGAATGAATCTGATGTGGCTTCCGCAAAAATAGCCATAAAATCGCCAAAAGGAATCAGAATAAATCGAATCACAAATTCTCAGTCCGTTTCAGGAACCAAGAGTGGATCTGGTGTGAAGAAACAAGATTGAAGGTGCTCGACTAACTACTTGAAGTCCCATCCAATCACCACAAAGCAATAACCCACATCTTTCATACTATTGCATTCAAGACTAAATTTCGGCACATAAAAACTGAAAGGATGAAACTTGTTGCCTCACTAAGAATATGTCTACTCGCCGTAGTTTGCATCACACACACCTATGCCTGCGAGGACGTTGCTTATAAATTCAATGTCAAATTAGATAATGGCGAAACCATTCAAAAGAATTGCAATCAGGCCAGGAAAAATCCATGGGGACAGTGCGCAAAGCCTGAAATAGTAGAGAATTGTCCTAAAACGTGCGCAGTATGTCCGGGCGATGCAAGATGTAGAATCAAGGCCGATCTCCAGTTTCCTCAAGGAGAAAGTTTCACGGGTTACCACAGTGAAAGTGCCCAAATTGAAAAGATTGGAGAGAATCAAGCCTGTTTCTCAGGTAATACTAGAACGAATTGGGGTTGTACTCAAGTCTGCTTCTCAGGTAATTCTAGAACGAATGGTTGTACTGAGGTTGGCGGTGATGCATTAATCGATGGCAAAAATGGCTTTATCAGAGAGCAAAGTACTAGCGTTCGTGTGTTCGATGGGAGGAATTCAACGCTGAGAGTTGGGGTCAGCCATATTTTTTCGGAAGCAGAAGTGATGCAGGAACCACCGGATTTTGCGGGTCGTGCGAACTTGATAATCAAGGTCAATGGAGTATTGGACAAGTCTTTTAGGCATGGGAAGAATACAATCAAGGCAACGCATATTGATTACGACCAAGTCAATCAGAACAATGAAAATGTTGGTTTCATCAATCCACAATACAATGGGGATTACTTTGTTGATATCCAGTGCGATGATGAATGTAATTGTGATATTGTGCAGAAGGATGCAGAATGTAAGCTCAAAGCACAGTTGAAATTTCCCAAAATATCTGAGTTACAAAATTACGGGCAACGCTCTGAAGCGTAAGTAAATGTTCTCTTCTTTGCATTTGATCAGTCGGGTGCTGGAACTCTCACAAATCACTCTTTTATTATGCGGACTATACACGTAGCGTGAAAGTATTTAATGTCAAGAGAGATTATGAACAATGCTCACAAGTTAATCCCAATACTAGTTGGTGCAAATCATATGCAGAAGCATTAGTCTTAAACATTGAAGACGAATGGTATTATGATTTGAATATGGCGCAGTTTATCAATATTCCTGATGCAGCAGATGGTCATTTTCAATTTTTTCTTAATCGTACGGACAGGATTCAAGACCAGCCATTGATTCTTGATCACGCTCAGCTCGATATTTATGTTAATGGAGAGACAATGGTGTACGACCAAGACCTACTATACGGTCCATCATTTTTTAATGTAGCATGCGATTCATTTTGTAACTGTACATCATCCTGGATCGTTGCATGAATGGCAATAGATACGTGTAGTGGCGAATATATGTAGTAGGCCGTTGTGTCATAAAGTAAACGTTCATTTTGAAAGCTGCATGATGCTATCTTCTGCATTTCATTGCATTCCATCTTTCGACTTTACACAAATTTCAAGGCAAAGGCACAATCTTTATTTTTGCAGCTCTGGTCATTCAGAGATCTTTCAAATGCCCATATTGCTTCTTTGTCCATTTCCTTTCCTTCTCCATATCCATGTCTCCAAAACAATCTGACAGCAACTTATATCGCATTTTTACATCAAACCCGAGTCGCCACTGAAATTTCCTCAAACAAACACCACATAAATGAGTTGGAGCACTAAAGTCTTGAATGAGATGCCCAGTCCCCATCATTAAACAACGATTGTGGATGCAATGGTCAATTCCATAAAGATGCCCTAGCTCATGTGTCAGGAGTTTACTACTCCGTCGGAGAAACTCGGCATCCATTTGACCACCAAGCTTCCCTGAATTTACAGTCGGCGGATGAGGCGATAAACCCTCTGGATCCTGATCGTTATCTTCATAGTATGAGTATCCATCACTCTTATCGGTATACCCATAGTGATGCCAATGGAGAGGGTGCATTTTGATCAAAGGATGATATCGCTTAAATGAAAATATCGCAACCTTGTCCCCACCAAAAGCCATTCCAGCACAAAATAGATCAGATGGACCATCAAATAGATCTTCCATTGTAATACCCATGATACAAAAGTCTTTCTCGCTACGTGTAGTAGCATGCCGGCTGTATCGGTAGCTAGACAACTCGTCAAGAAGTGACATTACTTGTAATTGTATTCTGTCACTCGAAAGGTCCATTCTACCAGCAATATCTACGGCGGTTTGAAGAAGCCCATCATTTCCTGGCAATGATAATTTAAATTTGCATTTTGAAGCAGCTGCAAAAGCCCCTGGTTTACTGCTCACTCTGCGCTTTTTCTTGGACTTTCCTTGTGTAGTGGAACTTTCGTTTCCATTAGAAACTTGAAGTTTTGCTGCTGGCAACACATGCACCTTCCGATCAAAGAATACTTTTGCATATTCAACCAGTTTTTCAAGAGAAGGTCCATATGCCGGCCAATGAGAGCAATTTGCATTCTTATCATATGAACGAACGATGGGAAGCAAGAGAACATCGACACCCTCTGCATTTGCCAGTGGCTTCATCCTTCCCGAAGTCCTTGTCGTAAGCAACCTCAAGTAGTCATCGAAGGTCTGTCCCTCTTCTGGAACCTGTACAAGCCAGTCTAGTTCATCTCTTGGTTTCGGAAGAGCGAATGATGTCTCAGATCGTGCAGTTGGGATATAGAGTTCCTTCTTGTCAATATCCGACAATGCTAATTCTGTAGTTACGGTGGTATCTAAATTATCTCCACCCCCTTTTGTTTCGAAAGCGAGAGCTTGTAGAGATGGCTGACCCCTTTCTGCACTCTTCACTAGCATCGATTTTCGGCTGCTGGATGCGAGTGATTTGCATGGGAAGATACCTAATGCTCCCTTCCTCTGCACCAAATCTGGTTCGACGAAGTCTCTGTGGAAGGGAATGGTACTTCTAGTAGAAGATTCTTTCTTACGCTTAGGCATTGGATTTAAAGAAAAATATTCAGTATTATGATGATGGTTGCTATTTGTGAGATAGAGTAGTGTACCGGTACCTAGTAGTACCGGCACTGTTGTATCATAGAGA
>Ga0115005_10000903_pt1 | contig 23217 bp, 22 predicted proteins | sample ArcOceMetagenome_FD_87163 | JGI IMG/M metagenome (GOLD analysis project Ga0115005, IMG submission 87163) | Marine eukaryotic phytoplankton communities from Arctic Ocean - Arctic Ocean - Greenland ARC118M Metagenome | ecosystem: Environmental > Aquatic > Marine > Oceanic | place: Arctic Ocean...
AGTGGTGAGTAGTACAGTAGTGGTGAATTTCGTTTGACTCTCTTTTACCACTTTGAACTATCCAATATGTCTCATCCATCGTGCGTATTTTGAGTTGACGAAAACAGACGGTATTTTGAATTTCAGTGTCAATAATTTTTTCAAATTGCCAAGAATGCTCACAATGTAAAAAAGTCATTGATGTTTTAAAATAATTTGAATTTCTGTTTCACCTCAGAATGAAAATTGTGCGAAGTATTAGTTCTGCGTGCACAATTTAGGGAATAGAATATGTTTGGTGTAACGATTGAGGAAGACTACTGTGCAGTAATCAATCTCCTCCTCTTGAGGGGAAGAAAGAAAAGTTTCTTACAGGTCGTTTGTATTATGTATGATGTGCCGGGCGGGGAGGAGGGAGCGGAGCGGAGGTCTCGTCTCAGACGTTGGGTTTTCTAAATTCAGGAATTATTTTTAGGGGCAATAGTAAAATTTTCGGCGATACTCACAAAAATGTTCAATTTGAGAACCTCCTCTATTATTGATAGAATAAATAGAATAGAATAGAGCAACCACCCCCCTCTTGTAATACACAAGATTGGATTTTCAATCATAAAGTTATTTCCTCAACCGTTGTATGTGGCAAGTATAATTTTAAAGTGGTAAAAGATAGAGCCATCCTGCCTGACACACAGGAACCACTCTAACCCTGACGCAGGGACCAATCTAACGTTGATAACATGTCTTGTCTATCACCTATACAAGAAAGTTTGAGTGGTGAGAACTCTTATGGTACAGCTATTTCTCCCCACAGCAGTTATATGGGGCATTCACCGATGAGGAACGTCTCTGCGTTCTCTTCATGGAATGATTTGAAGGCACAACAAAGACAATTGCAGAGCACAAACAAAAATGTGCGCCTTAAAATGGGAGGGGTTATTCCAAGAGATTTCGTAATGAGAGCAATACCTGAATCTCACTTCGGGAAAGTGAAAAGAATGAGTAGTCCTACAGAGGCCGATTTCAAGGTATTGGGATTGGAGCTTGACGAAGAGGGGAGTGAAAAAAATATTCATGAAATGAGTCATCCGAATCAAAATCGTGAAATACGAGATGAAACCCCAGGGGGCGGGATTTCGTCTGAGAAACGCTCTGAAGCTGAGTTGCCTGGGGATGCATTCGCTGAAGATGATGATAGCGTTGGGAAAACTGACATCTTACCAGCAAACAGCTTTGATAATGTTTCTTCCCTTGGTACTATACTTAGAGGGGCATCGGAACGTGCACGGTCTGGTAATAAGCGCCCCAAAATCAAAATGAAACTTTGCGTACTATTGAAAAAGCCAATTGGGAAAATTGCGAAGGGCGTTTGGCGAAAAGCCAAGGCTCTATTTAGAAAGAAAAAAATTCCTCAGCTAGAGCGCTCTAAAGGTGTGCTCACTTAGTCAGAATTATTGTGATTTTCAGAGTTTCGTGGATCGCTCTGAGTATTTGTTACCTCTTGCATGTGCCTTATTAGAAATTTCATAGACGCCATAGATTTGCATCAACGTGTGGTGGATAAATTGGTCTTCGTAGACTTGTTGTAATTAAAATTTCATGTTTCATATTCATTTATATTTATGCCTACACGTGTACGTCAAACATGTGTCTGAGAGGTTATGAAAGAGATGATAAGAATCGACTGGTCGCACGGATACACCAGGGGGGGGGGGTACATCAAGGCATTGATATCCTCTTTTCTAACTTCTTTGGTGACAGAAATGAAGAGTGGGCAGTTGCGGCTCAGCATTGATGTGAATGTAGTGATATGTGATACTCCTCTAGGATTTGTGTGTAATGGTTTATCATTTGGGCATCGTGGCAACAACATAACAGCAACCAAACACGTGGGATGAGAAAAACAGGGGATCAATTAGAAACTCGAAGACGTTTGTACACGGACCGTGTTACAACAAATATTGATCAAATTATTTCTTACCTTGTAACGAAAGGGCATTGATAAATTCGTTTTCAGAAGATGGCGACGAGTGAAACCATAGACTTGTGTGATTCCGGGTCAGACAGTAACGATGCCTTCGCTAAAAAATTGCAAGGCGCAAGAGGTGCTTACGTTCATGCCGAAGCACCGTAGGAAGTTCCCATCAAATCACTTGAAGAGGCTAGCTTTGCCATACAAGGTTCTCGTATGATTGGTGTACCAAATGGCTCTACTTGTAGTGGCGATAGTGGTATTGAAGACTGGGGGATCCCCATCACTTTCTGTAGTCCAAAAGTTGCCAGCCAAAAGAATGAATGAATCGAATTCTACGTATAGTATTATGAAGAATTATCAGACTTCTGTCGGCGTCAGCAACTTCTTGGAGAAGAAGACGAATGAAGCTGAGAATGAAGATATTAAGATTGCCAATACCTCGTTCACCATGACAGGCCTCAGCTGTTTTGAGAGCAAACAAAAGAAGGATGACAATGGTAGTGGACAAAGAAACGGAAATAGTGTCGAAATAATAGTTGAAAAGCGAAAAGAGGACGATCCTTATATCAGTTTGCTCTCTTCTGATGATGAAGATGCTAATCTACGACAACTATCCAGGGAGGTTTCTGTTGTTGCAGCACGGTCAAAAGATACGACGAATAGTCCACACGGCGACGTATCGCCGCATTATCAGGCTCGGAGTAGAAGGAGAAGGAAGTTTGGTTTCATGGATGGTAATCACAATGATTCAGGTCTAGAAAAGTTTCCAAAAGAAAGATTGTTCTATTCGCCTGGGGGGGGCTTCGATGCGGTCAACACAGGGTGTTTTGAAGGATGATCGCAAGTATCAGAGCGATAACTTATCCCTTTCATCGCATGTCGCCAATAAAAAGAGGATACCCAGCACGGCAATGGAGTGCATCGAATTAGATTCTGATAGCGATAATGATTTGTCACCAATGATCGAGGATACCTCAAATGCATGGACAACAACAAGGAACACCCCTACTGGAGCAAGACACGAACACAAGAGCGGGGGCTTCGGAGACAAACTCTATCCAGACGTTCGAAACCACTTTATCAAGGCTTTAATTAAGAGCTCGAAGGGACAAAGAAGATCAACCTGAAAGGTAGGCGTGAGGCGCAGGGTTCTACAGCCAATGGACCTCTTCGGCAATTCACATGCCGTGATGCTCCAGAACAATTTCGTAATGTCAAAATCATTATTCACAGATGTGGTGGTGGTGGTGGTGGTGGTTCTCACAAGCTGCGCGAATTCTGTGGATTTATGGAAATAAGTGATAAAAACCCTTACGAAGTCAGGCATCTCAAGATCAGTGGTTACGCCTTTTTGATTGGCAATAAAATTGCCCCTGTGCTTATCGAAAGGAAATATTTTGACGATGTTGCAAGCAGTCTTTTTGATGGTACGTGGGAAAACCAGCAGAGGCAGATGAGAAAAGCTCAGTTTGTGCTTTTTGGTGGCGATGCAAGGAACTGTGATGTCTGTTATGTTATAGAGGGTGTCGTTAACAGAAGAATTACACATGGTGAATATATTGGAAACTCAGTATATGGGCAGGTACGTATTCATAAATGTTACATTTGACCATCATACATTTGATGTTCTACACTGATAGATTCTTCTATCCACAGTCGATTGAAAATGTCAATGATGCCATCGCAGTACTACCTGAACTTGGGTTCAGCGTGATAAGGACAAAGACGAGCTATGAGTCTCACGAAAAAAAATAGATGGTGGCCAAAGAAATCCTTTGGAGATTTCACAATGGTAGTATCAACTGTGCTCATACATACCACCAGTTTGTCAGAAATTCGAGCTTGTTGATGATGACAAGGGTAATCCACCGTCGAATCCAGTGCACATGGGTATCCTGCTCCTCCCATTGTTGCCCTATCTACTAATTTTAACGGTGTTGTCGCGGAGTCAGAAGAGATTAAGCAAAAAAGAGGAGAGCTGGTGAGGTTTTCAAAAGAGGATTTGAAAGAGATGTGCAAAGAACGGAAAGAGAAAATGGTCGGCACTAAGGAACAACTGATCGAGCGTTTACTACAAAAAGAAAAACCCAACATTTTGAGAACTAGAATCGAAGAGAAGAAATACGTACCTAAAGTCCCCTCTTGTAATGCAGCTATCCTTGTGGCGCGCTGCTATTACATCATGCACCAGGGAAGAAGCCCTTGGAAAAGACTGAATTAATCACATATGCAGAGGAGAGCGGTGTGAGCGATAGGACAATGCCCAATGGTAACCGGTGCGATGTGTGGTCTCGTAAGATGAAGGTGAGATTACTATTTTCACCGATACTAAAAGCTGTGTAGAACAAATTCAAAGTGTTTGTGATTCTCTTCACCCCACTTATTCAAATTGACTCCTTTCATATGTCAGGACCTGACCACTTGTCAACCAGCATTGGTTAGTGTTGTTAAAAGAAAATACGCACTCACTACTCAACCTCCCAGTTCTGCAGGAGTTGATCCCGAGCTATTCATATTATGGCGCATCGCCAAACCCTTTGTCGATGTGGTCAATCTGTAGAGGGTGTATGAGGAGTCAAATTTAATAAATGTTGAGTACGCGTGTACCTTCTCTGGTACAAAGAAATAAAAAAGCATGAAATAATGCCGAATGACTGTAACTGTTATATTTGAGTTGTTTTATTCAAATTCGTCATCATGGCAGCTGCTGTTGACTGGCAGTGTGAAGAACTCGATCATAGTATATCTTCAATCTGTCTCGTCTCTTTAGCAACGCCAACTAGTATACAAAAGATACAATTCAATTGAAGATACGCGTCTAGTGTAGTACACGTGCGTGTGCCAGTTCGATTTAAAATAGTTTGTTCCTCATTTTCAAAACACAAAAAGTCTTCAAATAGATTTGGAGTAATGGCAAGGTAATGGATTACATAATTTGTAACTGCGTCACTCTCATATTGAGATGTGTAGTAAGTGACAGATTATTGAAAATCATCAAGTACAACCATAGGATTGAGCCCAATCTTCGTATCGCTTTATCGCATTTTCGCCCAAACTTGACTTTGTGCATAAGAGACTTTTCTGAAAATCTAGTATGCTGACTGGATTCTCTTCCAGAAGCTTTTGAAGACGTGTTGTTTTTACAGCTGAAACTGGGTGGTTTGTGCTTGCGCTATTTGTCTGCATTGGGTCTTTAGGGGCTTGCTCCAACATTTTTAGGATGGACCGAATAGGTATCATTACTGTTTCCTTGCAGACTAGCTTTATGTCAGCTCCGCTATAGGATTCTGTTGAGGCTGCACACTCGTCAAAATCTTTCTCTGTGAGATTATTAGCATGGTTTGTTAGGTGCTTCTGAATCATTGTCTTTCTGGCTTCTGCATTGGGCGGAGGGACGTGAATTCTTTTATCAAGTCTCCTCAGTAAAGCGGGATCAAGGTCCCAAGGAAGATTTGAAGCGGCAAGAACAAAGACATGTTGGCTACGAAGTAACTCAGCATGAGTTTTTGTGAATGCATGTCTTCTGGAACAAAATAAAACCGATACTGAACTGAACACTCACCTTCCTTTTCCTAACCCGTCCATCTCGACGAGTAACTCTGTCTTCATTCTCCTCGAACCTTCATGTTCCGTTCCTTCACCCCCAGACGTACTCTGGCCAGAACCACGATGGCTCATAATTGCATCAATCTCGTCAAAGAAAATGGTGCTGGGAGCATGGTACCTTGCCAGATCAAAAAGGACCTTGATAAGTTTTTCGCTATCTCCCCGGAACTTTGACACTATGGATGATGCAGATATGTTGAAAAATGTTGTATCAGTTTCAGTGGCTACAGCCTTCGCTAATAGAGTTTTGCCAGTACCTGGAAGTCCAAACAATAAGATGCCTCTCCACGGTGTGAGCAGACCCTGGAATAGGCATGGAAACTGAAGCGGCAAGACGATAGCCTCTTTTAGAAGGCGCTTTGCGTCATTTATTCCCACTATATCATCCCATTTGATATTTGGCGATGTTTCCAATATATCACTTTGGATCGATGATGCCAAGTTGCGGAGTTCAAAGTCATCAAATGGTGGAAGGGGCTTGATAAGCCGTTCATCGTTTGGTTGTTGTGGCTCACGCTCATTTGTTTGATCCTTTGTAAACCCAATATTTCCAGGATTGATTCCACTAGCTTTTAGAAAGCCATTATCATCGTTGATGAGAGTAGAAGCTTTGCTGGTATCTGAATTTGCTAATGTAGAACGGGGTGCTAGTAATTGATTCGAACTTGCTTCTATTTTTGCTATTCGGCCCTTTTCTCTTCTAAATACTCGTACAGGAGACGTCGTAGGTTGTGATGATTTACCCCTGTTTGATTTTGCCTTACCAGGAGTATCATTTGTGTGAATTGTTTTCTCGACTTCTTTGCGGCGGCTAAATTTTGGCTTTCGCCCGTTCTTGAGAGTATAAATTTCTTCAAACTCGCTGACGATAAAATTTAAGTCGATATTATCAGCCTGATAATATCGCCCAAGCACGCTTCTGGCTTCAGTTTGGAGTTGAGAAGCCGTTTGGCTATAACCGAACTGGGAAAGAAACGACGAGATCAATACCACACAATCCCTTCTCAAATTGTTTTGCTTTTGTTCTTCTAGATTTCTTGATCGAGACGATGCTTTAAGAGCCAGCAATGTCTTTGATGAATCAGAAGAGTGCGTCATAATGTTTATACCTGGCGATGAAAGGGATGCCTGTGCCACTTAATTTTAAATTCGGTTTCTTGTTGGGAGAATTTTGAAACTTATTTAAAAAAGGTACAACATCAAATTCAAAAATTCAAAACTTGAGACCGTATTATAATACCAGTATAGTATAATACGTGTAGACATTTATTATAATAGCAAGGTAATTATTAGATTTTATCGGAGGAGAGAAAGATCTCTATTAAACACATTCTTTTGTGTTACACCATTCAAAGTCGCAAACAATTGACACGTGATCGCTCGGCATGAACTCATTTGGCTACGATGGAATCGAATAAATATTTGTGAGCAAGGGCTACTCGTAACCTACGTGTACGAGCACGCGACAGTATAAAAAGCAAAATAGAAAAAGGTCTTACCATTGCCACAAACTGTTTCACTTCTTCGGTCGTTGGCATTCGTGCAGATCTTTTTGGGGAAAATCCAAACACTTGGCTCTTGGACGCTTGACTCCCAATGATATAGTCCAAAGTATCAACAAAATCAACTGCAAAGTTTGTAAACTTTGGCATTTCTTCGCATCCTGAAACTAAGATTGGGAAGGAATTTGGCAACTCAATTTTAGGAGCAGATGGCTTCGCAAGCGCACTTACATCCTCCACTGCATTCTTGAAATCTTCTTCTTCATATTTGAAATCAGAGCTACCCACGCTATTCCCGACGTACTCATGTTCAACCATATACTCAGTACTACCCATATCCCATTGGTACTCATGAAGATGCTTCCAACAATCATGATGATCTGGTTGCACATACCGTATGAAAAGGAGTTGCGCAGCGCCTGATAACGGATCACTATTCAAATCTCCACAAAGCATGAATGGGTATGGACCAGGATCCGCATTGCGTCGACGAGTCTCGTCAACTTTCTTGCAGACAACATATACTTGCATAGCTCGGATGTGATCTGCCATAGGGTGATAAAAGAGATGTGTATTTGCGACGACCAATTTTTGTGGTTGGCCTTCATTGGGATTTTTGAGCTTGAGGCTCGCAATCTGAAGTACCTGGCCAATTTTTTCCATGGTAACTTTTCTTAACTCTTTGTGAGACCCCAAGAGATGATTTATTCCTCTCATTGAATCCCATTGTTGGAAACTAGAATTCGAGTTCGATTCCATACACGTACGTGTAGGCTCCTTATCATCAAGATTTTCGTCCACATCGAACAGATCCCTTAAACTAAATGTGAGTGCTTCATCAACCTCAAATTTCTCCCTTGACCAGAACATAGCACAACCTTCTCGCTGACAGGACGCTTTGTTGGAATAGTATCCGTCGTAACCCATAGCTTGAAAAACAGGTTGCAAGTAACAATCAAAAACTGCACCATCGACCTCCTGCAAACAAATCACGTCTGAATCATGTGCTAATATTTCAGCGAGAATCATTGGTATCCGTCTAGTCTTTTGGATGTGTTCTTGCTTGACATGAGGGTAAATCTCGCTCCCATCCTCCACCTCCCTCGAGACATAAAGATCCGCTAAAATATTGTAGGTCATCATTCGAAGTGTATCCTTTTTCTCTTTTTCACATCTCTTGGAAGCAGTGAATTCATCTCGTAGTGGACTAACAATGGGCATGTAGGGAAGGTCTTCAATGACATTATCGAACTTGTATGCTTCTTGAAAGCATTTACCATGATAGCCTTTTCTGTACGGGCTTATAACAACACTAAGTGTTTTCCCAACGTGATGAGATAGCGGAATGAAGGAGTGGCTATTACGAAGGACTAAATCGTTATCAACGAACCATGATACTTCTGCTCTTGTCGCATGTAACAATGTTGTTTGGATGACTACTGGTACTTTGACGAAAAGCTTGCTGGAAAAAGATTCGAAAGTCTGGACGGAAAGTATCATTGGTGGATTTGCAATAACACAAAGTTCAATGTTTGTCGAATTGGAGGTTTGCGGAACATCTGGGTCTACGTGTACTGGTACATTTTCATTCGGTATCGATAGCTCCAGCCCAATCGATGCTGCCGTATAATCCTCCAAGTCATGTTGCAGTGCTAACTTCTTGCACAATTCCATTGCAGCGTACTCTTCCGTATTTATATCATGAACTTTATCATCTCCGTCCCCAGCATTAGCATCTCTTGTGAATAATCTAGAAGTCGGTGTGACGCCCGCAACCCCTCCTTTCTTCCGTTTCTTATTACTTGCTTTTCCTTTGCCCTTGTTCTGGGATGGGGCCAAGATGGAAGTGATCTTTTTAGCCACAGAAAGTTCCAACCTCTTGAATGTGCGATTGGACCTTTCCATTGCATCTCGATTCATGTTCATGTGCACGTGAGTACACGTACCTTCCTCCTCCTTCAAGTAGAGATCAAGATCGAGGGATACAATCAAGTCTACGGGATCAAATTTTCCTATTTCGACAACAGTGTCAAAATTGAATGTAATGTTTGACTCATCATCTTGTACAGAGTTGATATTCATACCACGTGCAGTTGTACTCGTAGTGTCGAATGAATTCTCAAAGGTGGCAGGGTCCACACGATTGCTGTCGTCTTTATTGACATTGAAGTCTCGCCAATCCTTTGGCAATAGCAATGTCAGAAGACTTCCTCTACCTGCTGTATCTGATTGTGAGATATTCTCTTGGTGTTGCGAATCATTTGTAGATTCAGCAGATAAGGATGACATTGCAGTTCGGTAGGACAGACCGGTCGATGAACTCATGGCTGTTTGGTGTACGTAGCTTATTGTCTTGGCATTTGGGAGAATAATGTTCTTTCTTATTGTGGCTAGCTTTACGAAACTTGTCAATAATTTCATTGAGTGAGTGGATTTGTGTGAGCTTCAGTACAAGTAATGGTCGGTGGTACAGTACATACTTGCAGTTCCAAGTTAAGTTGGAGTTGCGGTGTCGCCGGTCGCCGCCATTGTCGTTCTGTTTCTCTTGGCGCTCAAAAACTTCCGCGCCTGGTCGTTATGAGAGGTTTTCAATTTTTTTCCACAAACAACAAAACTTCCACTTGGAGGGACAATGGCACCGGCATAAACATATAACATACAACATACAACATACAAGTAATCATTATTGAAGAGAAGATCAACGAACTTGCTGTGATAGACACATTCTTAGACATGCGTCTACCTCAACCAGTTATTCTCGCTACTTTATTTTCAACTGTAACTACACAATTTGTTGCTGGCACATCTGTTCCAAGGCAGATCAATTTAGGCTTTGTTCCAAATGCTGCTGACTCTATCTACTCATCATTCTCTGCCGCCTTTCTGAACCCAGCCAAGTCCTTTCATAAATATTTGCAAAGACCGTCTCTCGTCAGCGAACTTCAACTCAAAATTATCACATTGGAAAGAGAAATTAGGTCAAATAAGGAAGAAGGAAGGCAATTACGTGCATTGCTGAATCATCAACGGGCCGATAGGAGGAGGAATAAAAGTGTAGATTCAAAACAATCTATAGAGGTAGAATGGATCCTAAGGGATCAAATTAAAAGTCTCAATTCTAGAATTGAAGAACTGAGTCAAATCAAAGGCGAGATGGATGCTTTGTTGAAGCAGGAGAAGGGCCATGCTCTTAAACTGCAGCAGATGCTCCAAGACGAGCGAGAAGAAAAAGCAGCCCTTGTCCAGAAACACCGTCAAGAATTAGATGATTTGCACAAACAGATAACTACCAAATCCGAAGAAAAGATGAAGAAAATGGAAAAAGACATCGTTGCAAGAATGACATTGGAGATTGAGAAAATGAAGAAGGACGCGCAAGAGGCTCTGGCGTTGGAACAGGCCAAAAATGCAAGATTGGAAAAGGAAAAGCAAGAGGCCGAGCAGGCTGTCGAGAAGGAAAAGATCAAAATGAGAAAACTCGTCAAGGTCTTGGCGAATAAGGAAAAGCAGGAGATAGAGGCGCGCTCGTCCTCGAACTTGGTTCCGATAACTCAAACAGCTGCTTCTGGCAAGTTGATGAGAACTAGGAAGATTACTAGCCAAAGAGGTAGTAAGCCATTATAAACAGAATGTTATTGAATATAAAAAAACCGTTTTATAAACAATCGTATTATTCCCATGAGCGCACAGCACTTTCTGCCTTCATACTGGTACACGTAGACTTGCAACAGGCGTAAAATTAATTCAAATCTTCACCAAATCCAGCTAAAAGATTCTTTCCAGAGGGAAGGTCGACAGATTCATTTTGATGAGGCGGATGCAAACACTGGTTCAGAGACCCTGGACTCAACACATCGTTCAGAAAATTGGATGGATCAGGCGAATTTTCCCCACCAGTAGCTGAAGTACCGTGATAATTACTTTGTGCAGTGGGAGAAGAGGAGGAGATATTTTCATAGTTATGTGTGTCATCTTCAGTTCCTTCGATTTGATCTTGGCCTTGATCTTGAGTTAAATAACCCTGATATTCCATACGTGTAGCCTCATCTTTAGATTCAGTGTGCTGAGATTCATCAGCATCGAAATCGATTTCAGTATCCTCATCCTCATCTGCCTCACCAGAATTCGGATTGCTCAAGGCCTGAGTCTCTTGTGCGAAGGGAGTAATCTCTGCGATGGTACCTTTTCCATCATGTGGCGTGGTACTGTGCTCAGAAAAATCCTCCTTTTCAGGCTTTTGGGAAGTGGACTGTTTATCGAAATCGATGTCGATATCCTCATCTGCTTCCCCAGAATTCTGATTGCTCAAGGCTTGAGGCTCTTGTGTGAAGGCAGTAATCTCTGCGATGGTACCGTTTCCATCATGTGGCGTGGTACTATGCTCAGAAAAATCTTCCTTTTCAGGCATTTGGGAAGTGGACTCTGTAGCAGAATCAGAAGATTTTTGTTCAAGGTTCCTGGACTGTGCTTCCAAATTTGGGGCATTCAAATTTTCAATATTTGCGGGCGACTCCCCTTGTGGCATTTCAGCTTCAAGTGTTGCTTTCTGAGTAGTCATTTCATCGGTTGGAGCTTCTTCCTCATCACCTGAAGGATCCTTTCTTCCAGAACTACTTTCTGAAAAATCTGCTTGATTGATAGCCAATGATTCGTCAGTAGTTGGAGAGTGTTTCTCGGTACTCTCACTTTGATTTCTCCACTCTGCTTTAACTTCTCCAGACGCCTCAACTTCCTCATGACAATTTTCATTTATGACAGATTTCGCATGGTCGTTTGTTGGAAGCGGCAGCACTGACGACCAAAGAATTAGAGCAGCATGATATTCATTCTTCGCACACTCTGAATTCAATCCGTAGCATCTAATTGCCTTCCTCACCTCCTCGATCGATGCAAAGTTTTTCTCAGCATTGTCCCCTTCAATACAACCAACAAAGTAATCACCATCCCTCATCTTTGCATCAAACTTGTTGCATAGGAATTCCCATGCTTTTGAATCGTCAAAGGACGACCCCCCTGGTAGATTTTTAAGTATTTCGATGCCATTCTTGCCCGTCAATATGTGACCATCTACTTTTTTTGGCAAATGGGCAAGAGAGGCGAAACGCGTGACAAGCTTCATTTCTTCCTCGGTCAAAATGTCTGAAGATCCAGGTGGGAGCCCATTCTTGCAGAAATGAATCTGAATATCTTCCGCGGTTGTACATTTCGTTCCACCAGGAATGATATACTCCGGCAATCTGTTGTATTTCACTTTCAGCTTCTTGTGCAAAAGTGACCATACTTTCCTAAATTTAGGTATCGGCTCAGTCAACCACCAGCAATCCTCGCAGTCCTTAACAATGAAATCGCAATATTCCACACTGCTCTCTCCAATAGATGCTGCAACTGAGGTAGCTGGGCTTTCAACCAAAGATGATTCCACACTTTCCTGTCCACAAGGCGACTGAATGCTACTATACGTAGCAGGACTACCACTAACGGAAGGGGCCTTGGATAGGAATTTCAAGCAATCTTTATGGTCTGTCGCGTAAGCAACAGCTTGTTGCTCTTCCTGAAAATAGTGCGTACCCAACACTGTATCTTTTGACTTTGGTGAAAATCCAGGTCTGACATAGTACCAGTCGTGAAGTTTATTGTATTTGCCTGCTGAGATTGCCTTCCACCCTTCAATCTTCTTCAAATCATCGAAATGGATGGGACTCTCTGGCGGTGACTTCTGTTCCTCAGCCTTCTTCTTACTTGCCTCAGCCTTGGGCTTCTTGACTTTCTTAGGCTTGATTGCCATTTTCTTGCTCTTCTTCTTTTTCGGTTTCTCTGTGCTAATGCTGATGCTAATCTTCCTTTGGACAGGAGGACGGAGCCCTTTCCAGCCAAACTGAGCTTCTGCAAAATCCCTGGCATCAGCTTCATAGAAGAAATCCTTTCCGTAAATCCCTTTAATCTCATTCATTCCAGGCTTCAAATAATACAATCTGTAGGGATCAGCACCACCATCCGTAGCAGACCAGCCGTCACTTTGCATTTTCTCCCACATGGAATCCCATGACCCGTAACCTTCTATGTCTAATTCTTGAAACCTATCATAATCCTCTCCAGTGAATTCAAATTCGTCCTTTGTTTCAATGATAGCCGGCACCTTCTTCCTCTTGGCGGACTTTTTTGCCTTTTTTGTTGATGGTGGAGAATCCATTTGTTCTACAGCAGACTGCTGTTCTACTGTATCATCAATATTATCATCCACCATGGCATGATCTTCATCCTCGACATTTTCAAATTCACTCTCATCGTCGACAGCGTCACCACTTGGTTCTCTGCTTTCAGCTGCGGAACCGGGAGAACTGTCACCACTGCTATCAGAGCTTTCTGACATGACGTCATCACCTATCCATCCATAGTGCTCTTTGATATATTCCTTTACTTTTTGCCCGTGGCCACAAGTATCAGTTGGAAAGTAATCCGAGTCGAGTTTGCCTTTCTTCACAGTACAGCCTGGCCTGACCAGGACCTTGGTATATAATTCATGACTTCGCCACTTCCAGCCAGACCTCAATAACAATTTAAATACCTCTTTCCAAGGGGCGTAGCGATCAATATCAAGAGACGCAGTAGGAGCATTCTCTTCGCCTTGGGCCTTGGCATCATGATGAGATTTTTGACTTTGTTCGTCACATTCACTTGGACTTGGACTCAACGAACATCTCGCTACCTTCGCAGCAGCCGCAGCTGGTTTACGATCATCGTCAAGACCTTGAGGGAGAATGTCATGATCGTCCGAGGGGACTTCGTCCATTGTGATACCCTGGTCGTTTCCGAAATCACTCGCAATGGCTCTCACTCCCGCTTCTTCTTGCCTTGCTGTTACAGAATCACTAGGCGTTTCATCGGCATGGGTTTGTTCCCAATCCATTTGCACTTCAGGAGACACCCGCTTCTTCTCACTCAATGGAGTACTGGATCCAATAGCGGGACTAGGACTATTGTCTAAATGAGCTGCTAGAAATTGGCCGGCTGTTTTCACGGCGAGTTGAAACTGTTCATTTTGAAACTGTTCATCACTCGACTGGCGAAGGTTCTTGGTAAAATTAGTGTAAAAGTTTTGGACTCGCTGATCTGCATCTTGTTCAGGGAGAATAGTGCGAATTTGATATTCACCAGCAGGCCCGTGAAATACAAGTGCAATCTGTGGGTTCTGATCAAACGTTCCATCTTGCATCAATTTGACGAGGATTTTCGCTAATAATTTTTTGTCACCTAAAAGGAACGCACACTGTGAGAATATTGTGACGATGAAAATAAAAATTAAACTGCGACCGGGGACGAGAAGGTTCGAACTCACTGATATCCGATGAAAATTCTTCAAAGCTTTGATAAAGCACTCCTGGCCACCACCTGATCTCACTATTGCACGAACTGGGAATTTTTACCCATGCAATCTTCTCCGGTATCGAAACTACTTGGCCCACTCTCATTGGTCCACGAGGTTTATTGATAGTGCACGTAGTTGGTTTACCACTGTTACCAGCGGTTGTCATTGCGGCTGCATTCGCCATGGTGTCACGAAATCAATCCTTTGTTGATGTACAGTACATACAGTAGTTGAATGATTGGCGCCGTATGGTGGGCGGCACAGATTTTGAGTGAGTTTCTACGCAAAATTCGTGTAGACCATTTTTTGATTCGGGCGCGGACGCGGACGGGGAGGAGAAAGTTACTTTCAAAAACGGAGATCCTCTTCTTCCTTCCTTCCTTTCTTTCTTTCTTTCTTTCTTTCTTTCTTTCTTTCCTTTTTGGTTTCCAAAAAAAAACTGAAAACACGAAGTAAAAAGCCACAAAGATCTTGCAAAGATGATGAAATAATGGGAGCATGACTACGTACTACTACTTTGAACTTGTACGAGAGTGAGTTACTACAAGTCTACTACACTAGTCTACGTACATCACTTACGACACATCCACTATCTCTACGTGTGCAAACATTACAAGTATGGCAGACGTACCAATTCATAATGCAACCGAGACTCTCAGAACAACTGCAATAGGAGTCATTTTCCGAAAAACAATACGAGGATCTTACGCATCGCTGGATTTGCTCGAAGGCGATACTCATATTATTGCACTCATTCAATTTCATGATCTCAAACTCAAAGAAGAAATCACTTCTGCACGATCTTTTATTCGAAGAGAATGCAAACTTGGATCCCAAATTCATTTAGATGGAGTCTGGCAAAATAATAGGTTTCAAGTTAGACTGAAACATGTTGGCGATGGAGACACCGAGAATGTAGGGTTTAGAATTATTCAAAGGCAAAAAATTGATATGACTGAATGTCAAAAAGCTCGCGAGAAATATTACCCGACATTTGACAAGACGAATAAAGAAAAAGTGAAAGTAAATAGGTATCAAGAAAAGACGATTTCAATGTCAAAGCAGAAGAAAAAGAAGGCAGAAGGCGTGGGTCATGGCGGTGGGTTGGGGAAGAAAAGACAAGGGGAGATTGTGAGAGATTTTGTCATGGCACTTATTTCGAAGCAGTTGGAAGAGAGAGATACGAGTGATTTGCAGAAATTGGATACACCTCCTGCTGATGGAACAATGGGTAAAATTTCGGCAGATATCAAAGGCTGCCAAGGGGACCAAGACATGGACGAAACAAAAACGAATCAAGTTATTGAGTTTCTCAACCGTGGATCTGGAGTGATGGACGTCGCTGGGGGTAGCGGGCACGTTTCACTAGCATTTTCCATTAAGGGCATCAAATCAACAGTCATTGATCCCAGAGAAACTGTAGGTAAATTACCAGGAAGAGATCGAAAGGTGTTGAAGAAGTTTATCAAAGCGAGTAGGAATAGAACTCAGGAAAATTTGCCAATCAAGATCTTGCCGCCACCAGTCGAATTCTCATCGTTAAGAGCATGGTTTGCCAAACGACCAGATGGAATTGATGTGGAGTTTCGAGAAGGTCAATCTAAAACTGTCGAAGGAGCGATTGCAGATCCGATCCCAATCTGTACAATGTGTTCTGAAGATAATTTATTGCCACGATGCTCTGCCATTGTTGCACTTCACCCAGATGAAGCAACAGGAGATATTGTTGATTTTGCGGTGGCTCATAGGTTACCATTTGTTATTGTTCCATGCTGCGTATTTTCACGATTATTTCCAATGCGTTTTAAACCCTTGAAGGACGGTGATGATATAAATAAAAGGCAGCAGCTGGTCAGCACATATGATGACCTTATCGAGTATCTTTCCAACAAGGATGATAGCATTAAGATTTCTAAGTTGGACTTTGATGGCGCGAATGTTGCTCTTTGGAGTACATTTCCAAATGAAGAGAGGAGATGAAGATAGTATTATAAATCTTGATTTATGATTAAGGTTTGTGACAGTGGCATGACACGTTTTTACTACACGTACGCACGCACGGCTCGTATGCGCCCTTCATCGCATCTTTGACTTCTGAAACGGCTGAAAATCTTTATGCACAACTGTGACTGAAAATCACATTTATTAATAAAAAAAATCAAAACATATTACGTGAACTTGCTTTTACTCTCTTGTAATCAAACCGGTGCCAGCAGCTAGCGACGTTACGAGTAGCGACTAGCACTACTAGCTATATACTGATTACTGTATGTACCGTACCGTAGCAACCTCTCGTAATGACATAATACATTTTCAAAAATGCCTCGATTGATTGATTCATTCATTCCCAACAGGACAACATAGAATTCAATCTCCAGAGTTGGGGTAGATATTAGCCCCCGCCCCGAAGAAGGTGTCATCGCGCGGGTCTTTTTTGGTACCGGTACACGTAGTACGTGTTTTGGAAAAATCTATTTCTATTGGTGGTGGTGATGCAATTGCGAGCTTTTATCTTCGTGCGTTCAAGAAACTTTTCAACAGTTCACTCTTTCGTCAATATACAAAACTAAACAAATCTAATCATGAAGCTTGCTGTTGCTGCCCTTTCCCTTATCGCTGGAGCTTCTGCTTTCACCGCTGCTCCCCGTGCATTCACCGGTGCTAAGTCCGTTGGATTTGCCAGAGTAAACACGTGAGTTCCATATGAATGCATCATTGGTGGAAAACATTTTCTTTCAAAGGCTTCAATTGGTTAGAAAATCGGACAGAGTGTGTTTGGAATGGGAGAATGTAAACATGGATTATTGGTTGCGTACTGATGCCTATTTGTGGGTCGATTGGAAGGAATTTTGAATATTCCTGAAAAATCCTCCCGATCGGACATACTCTTGTACACGACATACACATATCAATACATCCACGTTGATAAGTTCACTGGTGCTTTCAATCATAGTCTTTTTGGACGACTGGCAATAATAATGCATGCACTGCTAATTGCCTGAAAACAGAATGAATTGATGAAATCTTGCTTCTGGAACATTGTGTCAACAACTGTTCTTTGTGTCACGAGTTTTTAACTTCTTTCTTTCCTTCTTTTTGTTTCTAGTGGACTTGAGATGGCTAAGCAGGTTCCCCATGGAGGTGAGCTTATTAACCTCATGCTCGAGAGTGATGACGAGAAGAGCGCAGCAATTGCTAAGTGCACTGCTGAGCTTCAGCTTACCCCTCGTCAGCTTTGTGATGTTGAGCTTATCGTGAACGGAGGATTCTCCCCTCTTACTGGATTCATGGATGAAACCTCTTACAAGTCTGTTGTTGATAGCATGGAGCTTCCCGATGGACTTATCTTCGGACTTCCCGTTGTATTCGATACCGATTCTGAGGATCTTCAGCCTGGTATGACTGTTCTTCTTAAGGATGGAGAGAACCCTATTGCTACTGTTGAGTTCACCGACAAGTTCATCCCCAACAAGCCCGTTGAGTGCCTCAAGTGTTACGGAACCTCCGAGATTGAGCACCCTGGATCCCTTATGGTTGCTACCGAGCGTGGTAAATACTACATGGGAGGAAAGATCACTGGACTTAACACCCCTGTCCGTGATTTCCCATGCAAGACCCCTGCTGAGGTCCGTGCTACTCTTCCCGAGGATAAGGATGTAGTTGCTTTCCAGTGCCGTAACCCCGTTCACCGTGCTCACTACGAGCTTTTCACCCGTGCTCTCGACGATGCACGTGTTGGAGAGGGCGGAGTCGTACTTGTACACCCCACTTGTGGACCTACCCAGGCTGATGATATTCCCGGAGATGTTCGTTACAAGACTTACGTTGTATTGAAGGAGGAGACTGAGAACCCTCGTACTTTCTGGGAATACCTTCCTTACTCCATGCACATGGCTGGACCCCGTGAGGCTATTCAGCACATGATGATCCGTAAGAATTTCGGATGCACTCACTTCATTGTTGGACGTGATATGGCTGGATCCAAGTCATCCATCACCGGAGAGGACTACTACGGTGCTTACGAGGCTCAGGATATTGCTAACGAGTTGTCCGAGAAACTCGGAGTCACCCCCGTTCCTTCTCTCAACCTTGTATACACCGAGGAGAAGGGATACATGACCGATGAGGAAGCTAAGGCTGATGGACTTGGTATTAAGAAGCTTTCTGGAACCAAGTTCCGTCAGATGCTCAGAGGAGGAGAGGACATCCCTGAATGGTTTGCTTTCAAGTCTGTTGTAAAGGTACTTCGTGACAACCAATAAATGCTAAAAAATGGGAAGCAACGTTGTAATTTTTACCAGTAAATGATAAAATTAGTTTTGTTTGAAAGTATTTCATTTGGTCCTATGTCAGTATAAAGGTATTAAGTCACGAAAAGGGTGAAGCAGGTACAATTCTGTCATGGCATCACAAATTACATTCACTTCCATGTGAAGAAAGTGTTGAAAGAGCCTACCCGACGTGTTCTTTTCAAATGGAATAAATATATTTTTATCAATATTTACATGGAACGTGCACTCTGATAGCAGCCCCCAGGCACCGGTGCACTAAACATAATCTAGACAACCTCTCGTCGAAAATCTACGTCTGGCCAAGCTTGAGCATAAGTCTCATGCATCATTGCACTCAACTGGGGATGACTCTCTTCAAATTCAGAAGATGCTTCAGCGAAACATACAACCGATGTATCAGCTGCAGCTCCCACAACACTCAACAATTGATTTGCATTCATCAACGCTATGATGAATGCGGCGTAAAAGTATACACTGTAGAGAAGGGGAGGAGAAAGTCGAGTTAGGATTGGGACCAGTGTCGTCAGGAAAAGTTTTCAGCACAAGATGACTTACATGGAGAAAATCATGACAACTTGATCCTTTGAATCAGATAATTCAAACAAGTCCCAAATTCCCGTTATAATTAAACCGGTTGCTAGAGCGATAAAGGTTGAGACCATCATCAGGGCCCTATTCACAAGATTGTCTGATATTATAGAAGACCACCCACGTGCCCTAAATAGCGTGACAACGTTCTTGCCTAAAGAAAACGAGATATTAGGAAATAAATACAAGGTGAGAATCCCACGAAAACTAACAACATTCTTTAGCCGTGCAATGCAGCATCATTTGTAAATATTCACTCACCAGCTGTCATGTAATCATATCCGTATAGTCCCACGTAAACAAACGCCCACTTGTTGAAGTATTCCGCAAGTCTTTCAAGCAGTTGTAGGATGCAAGTGATGACGCAAGACAGTAGAATACAGTTCCGATTCATTCTTGAACGCTTCAACGAATCAATGATGACATTGAGAATTGCCACAAGTAAGCTACCACAGCAAATTGATCCAAAAGAATAGGATGTCGCTCGTTTAAAGGAATCCGCGACCGCACTCGAACAAAACGACGAGGCCTCCAACGGTGCGAACCACCAAGTTCCGACGGTACCACTAACAATAACTGTTGATATGTTCTTCGTGACCTCAGATGTCCAATATGCTGATAACGTGAAGAATATCATTATTATCGACGCAGCAGCATTTTTCAAATCTGATGGGTCGTCTTCAAAAGCACCGGCAAAATATAACATTGAAATGAGTGCCATCAATTGCATGATAAATATGATAATATTAATCAGAGGCGTAACGAAGGCGAAGGCAAACACTTTAAAAAGAGGAATGGGAAGGATAATTTTTGTGAGGTTCATGCATGCGGTCATTAGATCAACAAATTGTTCACGATATCTCACCTCCAAGATTAGCCTTGCATGCCGTCACACCCGTTTTGAGATTCGCTGCAGCAAATGGAATATCTCTCCAAATTGCTTTTGCGTAGCAAGCAAAAATCAAAGCTAGAATGAAATCAAAAACAGCAAAGACGACCTTGCCATCTTCATTAGCTGCTTGCACCATTTCTCGGTCTTCATCATCAAGGTTATCCAATGATACCGAGGGCACAACCAACGCCAGTATACCAGACAGAAGGAAATACCCGACAATAAAGAAAAGTGATCCTTTGATAACGTTCTGTGCTTGTTCTTTGAGTAGGTAGAGCGCACCAAGTGTGAAACCGACTGATATTATGAGCGATGCCATCACCACAAATATTGAAAAGTATACTGCTTTCTTAAAGATTTCGACTTCTTCGTCTGTGTAATACGTATTGTGCTCCTGTGCCGACGAGGAAGTCTCTAAATCATCATTATTCTTTGGTACATCTTCATATATCATATGATCAACTAAATGAACCTCTTCGCCTCCAGCTGAGGATTGGTCACTACTTGTACTATTCACAGAGACATCTGACTCAAAATTTTCTGTCAAAAATTTATTATCCCCTATTCTTCTTTTTCCTGGGTTGACAAACGCAAATATGTTTGTCAGCATTCTATCATTGTTGCGTTTATTTCTGGTTACATGAATATTATCACTTTGAACAATATTTCTGATGGCAGACGGTGCAAAAGGGACGGCTACACAGATGACCAGGAGATGCACAACGAAGGCAATAGCGAACTTTTTGTCGCTGTAAATCGATGCAATTTGAAATTTGATGAGAGAACGCGAAACGTAATTACATGCCTAAATCGCGGTGTAACTTACCGATAGACTGGAGGCTGGACCTCACCCCTGCTCCATGTCTCATCCACTTCGAATTTATTTATATCTACCTCGCTACTACTAATTGACTCTGCTTCTGCTGTAGGTAGGGCATCTTTTGACTTGGGACTTTCTTCCACTGACACAGTTGCATAGCTTTTTTTTGAAGGAATTTTTGTCGTCATCGTTTGATTGAACTTTGAATTGGCCAGCAAATTGGATAGTTTCTTCTTTCGTGAAAGTTTGTAATGAAGTCAATTCTATCTACTGTATCCACAGTACCAGGTTCAGTGTTCGGTTGCGTTGTGAGTAATGAACACGCAAGTACGAGTAAGATGTTGTGGCGTGAGTGAGTGAGTATGATTTGAATATCATCGTGGGAACTATTGCTTTTGAAAGTTATTTGGGTCCGATGCCATAATCTGAGTATGTACAAATAGCAGCTACTATTGCAAGAGGACTGACTCTCGCGCAACTTTCTCAAAAACTAACTTTCAACGGGCGCTCTCGTTCTCATTTTCCAGAGTCAGTCGTGACGTCCGAGAATACGAAGTTAATAGAGGTACGGTACAGTAAATAGTATTGCCAGACAATTATTGACGCGTGGGATGAGACAGATGGATTTGAATGCCCGTTCGATCGAGTAATGGTTCAGTACACTATCAGCATAAGATTTTTTCAGCCCACACACGACCAATTTACTAAAGTTCCAAGTGAGGAGGCATTTGCTTTTTAATTGGATATATATTTCTCTCACAGTATTAACAATTTTTAATGTCCGATGATACCACTTTGTGATACTTGGTGATACTAACACCCATCGTGACCGATGTAATAACAAAACTTGCATTTTCAAAAATCATACCATAAAATGGTACTCGTTGAATACCCGCCATCCACAACTACTATTGGCTCTGAATCCTTTGGCCCATTCAGCAACAAACTAATCAGCCCGCCACCCTTTTTGCCACCGACACTCAAACCACAAGCAGCTCCTGTCTCTTCAACAACTTTGCCATTTCCAATTGTCCCACTTGATTTCTTTGGACCAAGTATGACGATATCTCCCGAAGGCAGTCTTTCTAAAGTATTTTTAAGCGATTCACTTGAGGAATCCATCAAAATGGACAACCCATCTATATCTCTATACAAACTATCATCATTGCACAGGCAATGGACAGTTCCAGGCGTAACACCCGCCCCCTCATTTTTCTTTCTCTTGACAGTCAAATCTAAAACTTCCCCAAAGGTCTTTTGAGCTTTATCTTCTGCCCCATCGTAGAAAATGTGCACCACTCTTGCGTTCGTCAAGAAACGAGTTGCATCATTCTCTCTCAGCGGCTTAATGGATGGTGCTTTGTCAAGAGTGATAGAGGATACGAATGTATGTGCAATAGGAGTTACCTTAATCGATTGGGTGATTGGAGCAGTTTGGGCGGCGGATGCCGGTTTTGGTATGAAAAGGGGGATGGCGGGTGAGAAGGATGCGGCAGTAGCAGCTGATGCTGTTTGGAGGAACGACCGACGATCATTGATGGAAGAGGAGGATGATAAGTTCAGTGCATGAGTGGAAGTCGTGTGGAGTGCAAGTGATATTGTTGCTATGAAAATGATTGATGATGAATGAGACATTGTGGTGTTCCTTGTTCCGATAACGTTGGAAGTACTGAATTGGGATATCTTGGAGAACTTTTCGGTTGCAGTAGTTGTAATTAATTACGGGATGCCTGGTTGATTTGAATTCTCGTCTCATAATTCATCTGTGATTATTGGGGCTTGGCTGGGGCCCTGTATTTCAAACCTGTCGGTGCCCTCCCTCGCCTCCATCCACCCTCCCTCCCTCCTGCCCTCTACTCTATCTTCAAAATCTCTAGCTAGTCCTCTCTCATCTTTCTCATCTTTAAAAATTTGAAAATCTTTGAAAAATCATATTTAAAATACACGCGCGTACTAGACACGTACCATAAATAATAATAGAGGTCACAAACAAAATTTCAAAAAATCGTAGCAATATGCCAATGCAATGATCTACTTACTACGTGTAGCTACAAATAGAGAGTTTCACAAAGTTCGCAATTATATTCATGGTTTGTTGTTGTTATATTGTGATGCTTAGTTAGTATCTACCGGTACATAGCTAGATAGAAGAGCCTCACCATCATTCTATTCTGACATGCCCACTTTCAGTCACTGATCG
>Ga0115005_10000906_pt1 | contig 23210 bp, 16 predicted proteins | sample ArcOceMetagenome_FD_87163 | JGI IMG/M metagenome (GOLD analysis project Ga0115005, IMG submission 87163) | Marine eukaryotic phytoplankton communities from Arctic Ocean - Arctic Ocean - Greenland ARC118M Metagenome | ecosystem: Environmental > Aquatic > Marine > Oceanic | place: Arctic Ocean...
AGTGCGGCGTTAAAAGCAGATTGAGAAATACTCATTTACTATATGTAAACTCCGTTTTCTCAATCTGATTTTGCCTTGCGCTAGCTGCCTCGATGACGCTTTAATGAAAAAGGCGATGAAGAAGTTCATCGTCTTTTTTTGTGTCTGTCATTTATTTATATGTGGTATTTTTAGCGAGACTTTAAGTGGTGAGCATATGAAGGCATTAATACAGCGTGTGAAAAACGCCAAGGTAGAGGTCTCTGGCGAGGTGGTTGGTCAAATTGATCAAGGGGTTTTGATCTTTTTAGGTGTGGAAAAAACGGATACAAACGAACTGGCGGATAAGCTTTTACAAAAAATTTTGAAGTACCGAATTTTTAGTGATGCAGATGGCAAGATGAATTTGAATGTAAATCAAGTGGAGGGCAGTTTGCTGGTGGTTTCTCAGTTCACCTTGGTGGCGGATACCCAAAAAGGCACACGACCAGGCTTTTCAAAAGGTGCGTCTGCGCAATTAGGTGAGGAGTTATATGATTATTTTGTTAGGCAGAGTGTGAAAAGTATCAATACTCAAACCGGTAAGTTTGGTGCAGACATGCAAGTGAGTTTACAAAACGATGGGCCGGTAACTTTTATGCTGGAAGTCTGAGGGCTTTGGGTTATGTAGGAGTCGAGTGGTTCTCGACTCCTATTTATATGTTGGGTTTAAAACAATTGCTCTGGCGAGAAGTCTTCGTCGTCGCTGTCTGTCTCTTCACCTGTGTCGGAGTTTGTTTCGTAACTTACGCCTGGAGCTTGCTCCATTTGTTTAGGTACTTTTTCTACTCTGAAGGTTTCAAAGATCGCGTCTTTTTGCCCTGGGTAAGCTCGGTTTCCTGTTGTAGGGTCGATGCGAATGGATACAAGGCCGTCAGGGCGTTTTAATGGCGCCTCTTCTGTGCCATCCAATGCGGTACCCATGAAGTCTACCCAGATCGGTAGTGCAGTATTGCTACCAAATGCGCTTCTGCCAAGGGTGCGCGGGCTATCAAATCCTACCCAAACGTTTGCTACGATCTCATTGTTGTAACCAGAGAACCATGCATCTTTTTGATCATTGGTGGTACCGGTTTTGCCGGCAAGATCGTTACGTCCTAGGGCAAGGGCGCGTTTACCTGTGCCACGTTTGATTACATCCTGTAATAGTGTGTACATAAGGTAGTTCACACGGCTGTCCATGACCTTTGGAGCAACAGGTGGGAACTGAGCGGTAAACTCTTCAAGGCTTAATAGCGCTTCTTCATTTGTTTCTTCGCTTAAGCTTGCATCTATATCTAGGTTGTCTAGTTGATCGTTGTCTGCGTTTAGTTGGGCTAGCTCATAAAGCTCTTCAAGTTTTTTACGATTTTCTTCTAGTTTTAATTTGTGCTCTTCAATGTCGGTTAGGCAGGTGCTGCAGACTTCTTTAGCATTCTGCTCAAATAAAACATTGCCTTCATTGTCTTCAATGATAGAAATAAAGTGTGGTTCCACTCGATAGCCACCATTGGCTAGGGCGTTATAACCGCTGGCCATTTCATAAGGTGTTAAACCTGAGCTGCCCAGTGCTAGGGATAGATCGCGATTCAGTTTCTTTTTAGGCAGGCCTAATTGAGAGATATAGCGAATGGTGCGACCAACACCGGTTCTATTTAATAGGCGAATAGAAACAAGGTTGCGGGACTTGTACAAAGCTTGGCGCATGCGTGTCGGGCCAAAAAACTTACCACTGTAGTTTTCAGGGCGCCAGATGGCTTCAAGACTGTCATCTTCAAACACCACTGGGGCATCATTGATAATTGAAGCAGGCGTAAAGCCAATCTCTAAAGCTGAGCTGTATACAAAGGGCTTGAAGCTTGAACCGGGTTGGCGGTCAGCTTGCACGGCACGATTGTATTTACTGCTAGAAAAATCATAACCACCGATAAGGGCTCTCAGGGCGCCATTTTTGGGGTGAAAAGAAACCAAGGATGCTTGGGCTTCTGGCTCTTGTGCTAAGCGATAATGCAGTTCGTTGTCTTTATTAAGTGTTTGGCGAACCAGAATTTTTTGGCCGACTGAAAATAAATCGCTGGGTTTTTCGATGTCATCACCTAGCTCGTTCACATTAATGTAGGTTTTGGCCCATTCATAATGCGCTGGCTTTAAGGTAATGCTCTCTAAGTTTGGCAGTGTTGCCTTTATGTTGAAGGTTTCTCGTTTAAGCTTTTTAAGTTGTCGCTTAGAAAGCTTAATGCCTTCTTCAAACTCCAGTGTTTCATTTATTTCATGCACAACAGCCCATTGCATGTCGCCGGGGGCTTTTTTATGTCTAATTTGTTCTAGCCAGTGGGCAATGTTCAAATCATGAGGGCTTGGAGGAAGAGTTAGGTGTCTGTCCTGGCTAGGAGTGGGTAGTTCTTTTGTCCATGATGTTGGCGCTAGCTGAACTTGAATATCTTGCTGCTCGGGTAATATGTATTGAGCCAAGGTTTCAAGCGGCATGCGCAAGCCATGTTTTTCATCGTAGTTATGCAGTCCATTAATCACTGCTTTTTGAGCAGCAGTCTGCATGCGACTGTCTATAGTGGTGGTTACTTTATAGCCTTTTGTATAAAGGTCGCCAGGGTAGCGTTTGAGCATTTCGCTTCGTACCATTTCAGCTGCGTATGGGGCGTTAATCTCTGTGCTTAAGCCATGATAGGTGGCTGTAATGGGTTGGTTACCGGCGTCATCGAATTCTTGTTGGTTTATGTAGCCAGCGGTAAACATGCGAGCTAAAACATAGTTACGACGATAGCGTGCGCGCATTGGGTTGTTGATCGGGTTTGCTGCAGAAGGTGCTTGAGGTAGGCCTGCGACCATGGCTAGCTGCGCTAGATCTAATTCTTTAATGGATTTTCCGTAATAAACTTGGGCGGCAGATTCAACACCATAGGCGCGCTTGCCTAAATACATTTTATTAACGTAAAGCTCTAGGATTTCTTTTTTAGATAGCTCTTGTTCAATGTGTAGGGCTAATAAAATTTCAGTGAACTTCCGAGTAAAGGTTTTTTCACTGCTTAAATAATAGTTTTTGGCCACCTGCATGGTAATGGTGGAGCCACCGGAGCGTTTTCGGCCCGTGGTGATTAAATCGTATGCGGCTCGAGCAAGGCCTTTGATGTCTACGCCAGCATGGTGATAAAAGTTTTCGTCTTCTGCTGCAATTAATGCGTTATAAAATGCTTGGGGTACATCTTCATAGGCTACCGGCTTACGTCGTTTCTCGCCAAATTCTGCAATTAATTTGTCGTCACGGCTGTAAATTCTTAGTGGGGTTTGCAGTTGTACGTTTTTTAAACTTTCTGCAGAAGGAAGGCTGGGTGCCAAGTACAGGTAGACGCTGGCTATGCCTAGAATCAAGCCAAAAAAGCCAGCGGCAGCAGCCAATGTTAAAAAACGCAAAACAGGTCGATTTATTTTCATCATTAATAACTTAGAATGTATCTTTGCCCAGCAATAATCGGGTGTTGCCATTATAAATGGTTTTTGTTCTTTTCGCTCGGTTGTGCTTATAATGCGGACACTATTCGCGCATTTTGGCATTTTTCAGCTGCCAATGCTGAATAATTTAAGGAATAGCAGTGCTAGCCAATTTATTTAAAAAGAAAAATAAGGCAGTTCTTGGTATTGATATCAGCTCCACACGTATCAAACTCATTGAACTTTCAAAACAAAATGGTCGCTTGCAGGTTGAGGCTTATGCCTCCGAGCCGCTGCCAGAAAATGCCGTTGTCGAGCAAGCCATTGCCGATGAGGAGGCTGTGGGTAATGCTATTAAAAAAGCATTAACGCGTTCCCGTTCCACTTTGAAAAAAGCAGCGGTAGCGGTTGCAGGCTCTGCGGTAATCACCAAAGAGATTCAAATGCCAGCCGGTATGTCTGACGACGAGCTTGAAAGTCAGATAGCGGTTGAAGCTGATCAATATATTCCTTATCCCCTAGAAGAAGTGGCCATGGACTTTGAAATTCAAGGTCTTGTTGAGGGTAATGAGCAGTTCGAAAATGTATTGCTAGCCGCGTGCCGTAAAGAAACCGTTGAATTGCGTGAAGATGCCATTGAAATTGCAGGTTTAGAATCTTCACTTGTGGATGTGGAAGCGTTTACGGTTGAGCGGTCTTATGAGTTGCTAGCTTCTCAGTTAGAAAGTGATGAAGAGATTGATACGGTTGCCATCGTAGATGTGGGTGCATTAATGACCACGTTAACGGTGCTGAACGAAGGCAAGACGATTTATACCCGCGAGCAAATGTTTGGCGGGCAGCAGTTAACAGAAGAAATTCAACGTCGTTATGGTATTAGTGCCGATGAAGCCATGCGTGCAAAATTAGAAGGCGGCTTGCCTGATGATTATGAAGCTGAAATTCTTGAGCCATTTAAAGAAACAGTGGTACAGCAGGTAAGTCGCTCATTGCAGTTTTTTTATAGTTCAAGTCAATATAATGATGTTGATCACATTATTTTAGCAGGTGGTACATCCTCTATAGAGGGGCTTGCAGAGCAAGTTCAGGATAAAATTGGTACGCCGACAGTGATAGCAAATCCTTTTGCTCAGATGACATTAGGGCAAAAAGTTAACCCTCAAATTTTAGCCAATGATGCGCCTGCTTTATTGGTTTGCTGTGGTTTGGCTATGAGGAGTTTCGACTAATGGCAAATATTAACCTTAGGCCGTGGCGTGAAGAGTTAAGAGCAGAGCGTCAGCAAGAATACCTAAAAGTACTATTTCTTGTTTCTATATGTGCGTTGGCCATTTGGTGGCTAACACGAGATGCGCTTGACGAGGCTATCGCTAATCAACAACTCCGTAATCAATATCTTTCTGTTCAAGCTTCGGCTATGGATAAGAAAATAGATGAAATACGTGAATTACGTGAAAAGAGAGAGCAGCTATTAGAACGCATGCGCTTAATTCAAGATCTGCAGGGTAATAGGCCTGTTATTGTTCGGGTGTTTGATGAATTTGCTCGAATAATGCCGGAAGAATTATTTTTAGAAGCGGTTCGATCGGAAGGAAAGAAGTTCACTATAAAAGGTTTGGCTTCAAGTAATGATCAAATATCCCAGTTGATGCGCAATTTTGATAGTTCCCCTTGGTTCACTCAGCCTAATCTTTTAGGTGTTACTTCGGGTAAAGACGGTTTTAATCGCTTTGATATGTTAGTTGGTCAGTCTCGCCCAGCCTTGGATGAGGTGAAATAATGGATATCAATGAGTTAATTGAAAAAATTAATGGTTTCGATGTAAATGATATCGATTGGAACAATATGGGGTCTTGGCCTCTTGTTGGTAAAATCGTATTTGCCATGATGATTTTTTTTGGGGTGCTTGCAGGAACATATTTTTTAGACGTGCAGGGACTTTTAGAAAAGAATCAGCAGGTCATTGAAAAAGAGGTTTCATCGAAGCAAAACTTTGAGCGTCAAGCCTTTAGAGTTGCCAATTTAGAGGCCTACAAAAAACAGCTTGAAGAAATAGAAGCGTCATTTGGTAGTTTGTTACGTCAATTGCCAAGAGAAACGGAAGTGGCTGGTTTGTTAGAGGATATAACTTCTGCAGCTTTAGGGGCTAGCTTAGAAATCAAGACTATTAAACTTGATAAAGAAGTGGAAACTGAGTTTTATACAGAGCTACCAATCAATATAGATGTGGTTGGGGAATATCACGATTTTGGTACTTTTGTGAGCGCTGTTGCAGGGTTGGGGCGTATCGTAACTTTGCATGATTTTCAGGTGAATAGCGCAAAATCGGATAATGTAAATAAGTTAAACCTTAAAATCGTAGCGAAAACTTATCGCTATAATAGTGAAGACAAAAAAAAGAAGCCGGCTAAGCGGAAGAAAAGATGAGAATATTAGTTTTATTTAGCTTCATTTTTTTAGCAGCATGTTCAGGGGGGGCTGATATAGCTGATTTAGAAAAATTTGTTGCTGATACCGCAGCGAAGCCTCGCGGTCGTATTAAGCCTTTACCTGAATTTCAGCCATACTCCGCGTTTATTTATAGTGCATCAGCGATGCGCTCACCATTTGAGTCACCAGTGGTGTTTGAAGAAATGGCTGAACGTTATACCGATAGTGTTGCAGCACCTGACTTCGAGAGGCGTAAGTCTCCTTTAGAGCGCTACTCTATGGGTGATTTAAGTTTGGTCGGTACCATGGCAAAAGCGGATAATAATTTGAACGCATTGATTCAAACATCTGCAGGTAATGTGCATTTAGTGAAACTTGGTGATTACATGGGTAAAAACCATGGACGTATTATGAAAATTTCCGATGCAAAAATTGATTTAGTTGAAGTAGTGCCTAACGGCAATGGCGGATGGATATCACGTCCTCAAAGTATGGGCTTGAAAGGGTCTGCAGGGAGTGAATAATAATGAATAATAATATGATAAAAAAATATTTAGGCGCATGTTTGGTTGTTTTCTGTATTTCAGCGCAGGCTGTGAATTTAGAGGATATTAAATTTGCTACGCTGCCCGGTGATAAAACTGAAATCAAATTAAGTTTCAACGATACTCCGCCAGATGTCTCGGGATATACAATTGAAACGCCCGCTCGAATTGCGCTTGACTTACCAGAGACCATTAGTGAACTTAAAAGTAAGTACCATAAGGTTGGCTCAGGCAATGCGCGAACAGCAATCATTGTAACTGCTCAGGGTAAAACCAGAGTCATTGTTAATTTAACTGAGTTAACAGGTTATAGTACTAGAGTTGAAGGCAATGATTTGTTTGTTCTTATCGGTCGTCAAGAATTGGCCGCTACTGCTGTTTCAGGCTTACTTGAAGAACAGCCAAGTAAATTTCAAAAAGAGGCTAAGCCTAAAGAAGATAGTCGCATTGTAGATGTAGATTTTCGTCGCGGAGACCTAGGAGAGGGTCAAATTTTGATTAGTTTGACTAATCCTAATGTACCTGTAGATATATCCCAAGAGTCTGGTCGTATTAAGGTTGCATTCGATAATGTGGTGCTTGCGGAAGATATGCGTCGTCGTTTGGATGTTCGTGACTTTGCCACGCCAGTGCGCTTTATTGATGCCACTCTAGAAGAGGGGAAGCCTGTATTTTTTATTGAGCCAGCTGACGGCCTTTATGATTATTTGGCCTACCAAACTGATAATTTATTAACGGTAAGTGTTAAGCCGTTAACCGCTGATGAAGAAGATCGGATTCGAGAAGAGCGCTTCCCTTATACTGGTGAAAAGCTTTCATTGAACTTCCAAGATATTGCAGTGCGTACAGTTTTACAAATCATTGCAGACTTCACTGGGTTTAACCTAGTTGTTAGCGACACTGTTGAAGACAATATTACGTTGCGTCTTAAAAACGTACCTTGGGATCAGGCGTTAGATATTGTTTTAAAATCACAGGGTCTGGCAAAGCAGCAAATTGGTAATGTATTAATGGTCGGTCCTGCGGATCAGATTGCGAATCGTCAAAAAATAGAATTAGAAGCTAACAAGCAAGTAGAAGATTTTGCTCCGCTGCGTACCGAGTTTTTACAGGTTCGCTACGCTAAAGCTACTGATTTATTGGCGTTAATTTCAGCCGAAGGCAGTTTATTAACAGATCGTGGAATGGCAAGTGTGGATGTGCGAACAAATACTATCTTGTTGCAAGATACAGCAACGTCTATAGAAGCAGTCCGAAGAGCGATCAAAGTGCTGGATGTACCTGTTCGTCAAGTATTAATTGAAGCGCGCATTGTAGTTGCATCTACTAATGTGGGTGAAAATTTGGGTATTCGATGGGGTGGTGGCTACGGGGTTTTACAGGGCAGTGATGTCATTACAGCCGGTGGAAACTTGGATACAGTGTCGCGTTTTAATAATAATATCATCGCTGTTGGACAGGGTGAGGAACCTGAAAGTATCGACTTAAGTGATGCTAGCATTGTTGATTTGGCAGTAAATAGCGCGAGTGCTAGCTCGTTTGCAATAGGCTTAAACACCTCAGATATGATGCTTGATCTTGAGCTGTCGGCTATGGAGTCTGATGGTAAGGCAGAAATTATATCTCAACCTCGAGTAATTACGGCTGACGGCCAAACTGCAAAGATTCAAGCGGGTTCTGAAATCCCGTACGAACAAGCAACAGCAAGTGGTGCTACTTCAATTACCTTTAAAGAGGCAGTATTGAAGCTTGAGGTTACCCCACAAATTACTCCTGATGATCGTATTTTGATGGATTTAATTATTAATAAAGATGCCATTGGTGAGTTAATTAACAATATTCCAACCATCAATACTAATGAGCTAGAAACGCAAGTTTTGGTTAATAATGGCGAGACCATTGTATTGGGTGGTATATTCCAATCTGAAGATATTACTCAGGTAGATAAAACGCCGTTTTTTGGTGATTTACCTGTGATAGGCCGTCTATTTAGACGAACTACCCATACAGAAGATAAAAGCGAGCTATTAATCTTCATTACGCCGCGCTTAGTGAAGGACGTGTTAAGCAGTCGCTAAAGAGAAATATGTCAAAACACAATGTATATCTTGTTGGGCCGATGGGTGCTGGAAAAAGCACCATCGGCCGCTTGCTTTCAGCTGAATTAAAACTGGAATTTAAAGACAGCGATAAAGAAATTGAAGATCGCTGTGGTTGTAATATTCCATGGATATTTGATGTTGAAGGTGAAATCGGTTTTCGCGAACGTGAAGTAACCGCCATCGAAGAGATCACCCTAGAGAGCGATGTGCTCATGGCTACGGGTGGCGGTGCAGTCTTGCGCCCAGAGAATCGTCAGAATTTAAGTGCTCGCGGCACAGTGGTGTATTTAAAAACCTCAGTGGCCCAGCAGCTAGCGCGCACCTCCAAAGATAAAAATCGCCCGCTATTACAAATTGATAACCCAGAAGAAGTTTTAACGCGTCTGATGAATCAGCGTGATCCGCTTTATCAAGAAGTGGCGGATATCGTGATTCATACGGATGATCGCAACCCGAAATATGTGGTGCAGGAAATCGTTAAACGTCTTGAAGAATTAAATGTGATCGACTAAATCGATCAATATGAAGAAATAGATACCATGAAAACCCTAACGGTTGATTTAGCTGATCGCAGCTACCCAATTTTTATTGGTGAAGACTTATTATCACAAACTGATTTGCTTAGCCCTTATGTCAAAGGCAAGCAGGTGATGATTGTTACCAATGACACCATTGCGCCTTTATATCTAGAGCAAGCTAAAAAGCTTTTTTCGGATGTTGCAGAAGAAGGTCAGGTAGACACAGTCGTGCTACCGGATGGTGAGCAATATAAAAACCTTGAACACTTAAACCTTATTTTCGATGCTTTATTAGAAAAGCGTCATAACCGCACAACTACTTTGGTTGCATTGGGTGGTGGTGTGATTGGTGATATGACTGGTTATGCCGCTGCTAGTTATCAGCGTGGTGTAGATTTTATTCAAATCCCAACCACCTTATTATCTCAAGTGGATTCCTCTGTAGGCGGTAAAACAGGTGTTAACCATAAGCTAGGCAAAAACATGATCGGCGCTTTCCATCAGCCAAATTGTGTTTTGATTGATGTAAATTCTTTATCAACATTGCCAGATAACGAGCTGTCTGCCGGAATTGCAGAGGTTGTTAAGTACGGTTTAATTTGTGATTTGCCATTTTTTGATTGGCTAGAAAGCAATATGGATAAATTGGTAGCAAGAGATATCGCGTCACTTATTTATTCCATTGAAACCTCTTGCGCCAGTAAAGCCAAAGTTGTGGCGCTAGATGAAAGAGAAGGTGGCATTCGAGCTGTCTTGAATCTTGGTCATACCTTTGGTCATGCCATTGAGACTGATCAGGGTTACGGCAACTGGTTGCATGGTGAAGCGGTAGCAGCTGGCACGATTATGGCAGCAGATTTGTCCATGCGCCTTGGCTGGATTGATGCGGCGGACGTTGACCGTATTAAAAGCGTTTTTGAAAAAGCGAATTTGCCAGTGCTTTGCCCTAAAGGTATGCAGTCACAACGTTTTAAAGATTTAATGGCAGTAGACAAGAAGGTCTTAGATGGTAAGCTGAGATTAGTGTTATTGCAGGCTATGGGTCATGCAATTACCACATCTGATTTCCAGCTAGAGCAATTGGATGAGACTTTAGCCGCACTCACTTATGATTAAAATAGTGCACTAAAAAGTTTAAAAGCCTCACATAAAAAATAATAAAAAGGGGGATGATCATGGATGTACAACAGAAAACGCTATTAAATGGTGCGTCCCCCTCTTTTTTAGTGCCCGATCGGGCGCAAAAGTTAGACATGCTTATGCATGTGCAAGAATTCAGCGCCATGATTGTTCTAATCACTGGCGATACTGGTGTCGGTAAAAGTCGACTTTTACAGGCCGCCGAACAACAGCTTTCCATTCATCATCAAGTCATTTCTTTTTCCGCTACTCAAATGATTTCAGAATCTATGGTCATAGATACGCTTTCTGAACAGTTGGGTTGTTTGCCGTCGTTAGCGGAAATTGAAAGTGTTCTTAGCCATATGCAGGCTCAAGAAGAGACACTGCACGTCATCATCGATGATGCGCAATTACTTGAGCAAGATGCTTTAGAAATACTGCTTACTAAGTCGTTAAGCAGTAATGGCTGGCACTTAACGTTGGCAGGTGATGGGCATTTAAAGCAGCGCCTTGATGAGATGCAAGTGAGTTTGCAGCAAGAAAACTTTTATCATCTAGTGAATTTAGATGTACTAAGTGAAGAAGATAGCAATCACTTAGTTAAAGACCTGTACCAGCAAGCTGGTTTTTCAGCCCTTCCTATTAGTGCAAAACAATTGCATCAATTCTATTTATTAAGCGAAGGCAATGCCGCAAAGCTGATTGAGTATGTAGAAAGCGATCAACAGAAAAAGCAAAAAATCGCAGGACGTTTTCCGCTAACCCATGTTGCTGCTTTGGTTTTAGTGGGTAGTGCCTTACTAATATCTACTTTGTACCAAGGTGATTCAACGTACGATCAAGAAGATGCCATCGCTCAACTATTACAGCAAGGTGCTAAGGCCGAGCCTGTTAAAAAACCAGAGCAAGTTGCTAAAACACTGCTGGCCGATGACAAAAAAACCAGTGCTGTTACTCAAAATAAACAAATTACACAGAATACACCTAGTAAAGCTGTTACTAATGGGCAAACTAAACCAGTTGGTCAGGAAGCTGTCCCAGTTGTAGAGGCAGGAACCTCAGAGCTTGCTGTGCAAAATACGCCGCAAGCGCTTGAAGAGGCCAATAAAGCTGAGCAAGAGATTAATACGCGCCAGCTTGAGCAACAAAAGCGAGTGAAGGCCTTGGCTAAAAAGGCCGTTGCAAAGTCTCGTTTGCATCCGTTGTTAGGTGTTGAGGGTAAATCTTATGTATTGCAGCTATTGGGTGTGCGCAGTAAAGCCAGTGCTCAAGAATTCGTGACACGCTTTTCTCGCCAGCTAGATGCCAGTGATTTGAATATATATGAAACCAAATATAAAGGCGCACCATGGTTTGTGGTGGTGTATGGACCATTCGATACGCATAAGCTTGCCTCAAAGCAGGCTGGTAGTTTGGCTAAGTCTATGAAGGGTACGCCTTGGGTGCGCCCATTAAGTAAAATACAAGAGGATATACGCCAACTGCAGTCTCATTAATAACGAAGTTGCCCCGCCCTAATACCGCAAATTTACACTTGGCGCTCGCTAAGAAGTCCCCTTTTGGCTAAATTATTTGAGCCAACGGCCTCCCGCGTGTAGAATACACGTCCTTTTGTCTGTTCAAAACTACTGAATTGGCGTCGAAATGCCTGGTAAGGCATTGATTTACATAGAAATTTTTTGATGAGAGCGTCTATGAGAACAGGTCTGTACACACCAGGTGAATTTAAAGATAACTGTGGTTTTGGCTTAATTGCACACATGGAAGGTCAAACCAGCCACGACCTATTGAGTACTGCCATTGAATCATTGACTTGTATGACTCACCGCGGCGGTATCGCAGCGGATGGTAAAACAGGTGATGGTTGTGGCCTACTGATTCAAAAGCCGGATAGCTTTTTACGTGAAGTAAGCAAAGATTTAGGCATGGACCTGCCTGAACAATATGCTGTGGGCATGATCTTCTTAGATCTAGATATAGCCATCGCGGACAAACAGCGCGCCGCAGTTGATGCTGCATTTGCAGCACAAGGCTTAGAAGTACACGGCTGGCGTGTGGTTCCGACTAACAACGATTGCCTTGGACCTATGGCAATTGATTGCCTGCCTCGTTTTGAGCAAGTATTTGTAAGCGCCAAGCAAAGCATTGATACGCAAGAGTTAGCGGTTAAATTATATTACGCTCGCCGCAAAGCTGAGCTAGCCCTTAGCGACAACGAAGATTTCTACATCTGTTCTTTATCTGAAACCACGCTTTCTTATAAAGGCCTTATGATGCCTGTTGATCTACCTAACTTTTATTTAGATCTGGGTGACGAGCGTTTAGAGACAGCCATTTGTGTATTCCACCAGCGCTTCTCTACTAACACTGCACCTCGCTGGCCTTTGGCTCAGCCGTTCCGCATGTTGGCGCACAACGGTGAGATCAACACCATTCGTGGTAACCGTAACTGGGCAGCCGCTCGTGGCGGTAAATTTGAATCCCCATTATTAGAAAACCTAGACAGCATTCAGCCAGTGGTTAACACCACAGGTTCTGACTCCTCGTCTATGGATAACATGCTTGAGCTATTGCACACCGGTGGCATGAACATGTTCCGTGCGATTCGCATGATGATTCCACCAGCATGGCAAAACGTTGAAACCATGGATGCCGATCTACGTGCATTTTATGAATACAACTCTATGCACATGGAGCCTTGGGATGGTCCAGCTGGTCTTGTAATTACAGATGGTCGTTATGCGGTATGTGGTCTTGACCGTAACGGTCTGCGTCCTTCGCGTTGGGTGAAGACCAAAAACGGCTATATCACTGTAGCGTCTGAAATCGGTACTCACAGCTACAAACCTGAAGACGTTATTTCTAAAGGACGTGTAGGTCCGGGTGAAATCCTAGCCATTGATACTCAAACTGGTGAAGTACTAGAAGCAGGTGATATTGATGGTCGTCTTAAAACATCTCAGCCTTACCGTAAATGGTTAAAAGAAAACGCCATTCGCATTGAAAGCAAATTAGAGCTTCAGCGTCTTAACGAAGAGCCTCTAAGTGAGGATGCCCTTAAGGTTGCACAAAAGCAGCATCTAATTAGCTTTGAAGAACGTGAGCAAGTATTACGCGCCATGGCTGAAGCCGGTGTTGAAGGCACGGGTTCCATGGGTGATGACGCGCCAATGGCGGTTTTATCTGAAAACTCACGCCACATTGCTGATTACTTCCGTCAAATGTTTGCGCAGGTAACTAACCCGCCAATCGATCCATTACGTGAAGCCATCGTTATGTCTCTAGAGACATGCATCGGTAAAGAAAAAAATGTATTTGCTGAAAACGCAGATCACGCTAGCCGTATTGTATTGACTAGCCCTGTATTGTCGCCGCTTAAATTTAACGGCCTTAAAAATACCGGTAAATCAGACTTTGAATTCACAACGTTATCTTTAGCGTTTGATGAATCAACGGGTCTTGAGCAAGCAATTAAAAACTTAACCGCACAAGCGGAATCAGCTGCACGTGAAGGCGTAACAATTTTGATTCTGTCTGACCGTGAAGTAGCAGAAGGTCAGTTAATTATTCCTTCTGCCATGGCAACCGGTGCGGTTCACCATAACCTGATCAAAAAAGCATTACGCTGTGATACTAACATCGTAGTTGAAACCGGTGACGCCCGTGACGGCCATCACTTTGCCGTATTGCTTGGCTTTGGTGCGACTGCGGTTTACCCATGGTTAACCTACGAAGTGCTTGGCGACATGCACAAAAAAGGCGAGCTACTAGGCGACCCACTTGTTAGTAACCAAAATTACCGTAAAGCCATCCGTAAAGGCCTGATGAAGATCCTATCTAAGATGGGTATCTCTACTATCGCCTCTTACCGTGGTTCTCAGTTATTTGAAGGCATTGGCCTTGCCAAAGAAGTTGTAGACCTTTGCTTCTGTGGTTTAAGCAGCCGTATTGCAGGTGCCGGTTTTGAAGAGTTCGAAACAGATCTTAAGACCAACTCTAAAAATGCCATTAAGGCACGTAAAGCAATCGACCAAGGTGGTTTGTTCAAATACGTTCACGGTGGCGAATACCATGCCTTCAACCCTGACGTAATCACAACTATCCAGGATGCGGTACAAACTAACTCGCAAGCGTCTTACGACAAATACGCTGAGCTTGTTAATACTCGTCCAACGGCTACGATTCGTGACCTACTAAAATTAAAAACTGACAACAGCATTGGCATCGATGATGTTGAGCCTGTTGAAGCACTTTTCCCACGCTTTGATTCAGCGGCTATGTCATTAGGTGCATTGTCACCAGAAGCGCACGAAGCGTTAGCCCAAGCCATGAACGAGTTAGGTGGTAACTCTAACTCAGGCGAAGGTGGTGAAGATCCTAAGCGTTACGGCACTCTAAGAAACTCTAAGATCAAGCAAATTGCATCAGGTCGTTTTGGTGTAACACCACACTACCTATCAAGTGCTGAAGTATTGCAGATCAAAGTAGCTCAAGGCGCTAAGCCGGGTGAAGGTGGCCAGCTACCGGGTGGTAAGGTAAACGATCTAATCGCGACTCTACGTTACTCGGTTCCTGGTGTGACATTGATATCACCTCCGCCGCACCATGATATTTATTCTATCGAAGATTTAGCTCAGCTAATCTACGATCTAAAACAAGTTAACCCTCGCGCTAAAGTGTCGGTTAAATTGGTATCAGAGCCAGGTGTTGGCACCATTGCAGCTGGTGTTGCAAAAGCCTACGCCGATTTAATTACCATCTCTGGTTATGACGGAGGTACAGCGGCATCTCCGCTAACGTCTATTAAATATGCTGGTTCGCCGTTTGAACTGGGTCTAGCGGAAGCTCACCAAGCACTTCGTGCCAATGATCTTCGTGGCAACGTACGTTTGCAAACAGATGGCGGTTTAAAAACCGGTCTAGATATTGTTAAAGCGGCGATTCTTGGTGCTGAAAGCTTTGGTTTTGGTACCACACCAATGGTTGCTATGGGTTGTAAATACTTGCGTATTTGTCACTTGAACAACTGTGCAACGGGTGTTGCAACACAGAATGAAGTTCTACGTGATGAGCACTTCATTGGTACCGTTGAAATGGTTAAAAACTTCTTCCGCTTTGTTGCTGAAGAAACCCGTCAATGGATGGCTGCAGTAGGTGTTAAATCACTTCCTGAGCTTGTAGGTCGTACAGACTTATTAGAAATGATTGATGGTGCTACACCTAAACAGCAAAAATTAGATCTATCTGCTTTATTAGGCAACGATCAAATCCCTGCTGAAAAACCTCATACAGTACAAGTTGATCGCAACACGCCGTACGATGAAGGCGCGTTAGCTGAGCGTATGCTGGCTGAAACCTTGTCTGCCATTGAAGGCAAAAAAGGTGGCGAGTTTAACTTTGAAGTAGGTAACTGTGACCGTTCTACCGGTGCTCGTCTATCTGGTGAAATTGCATTACGTCACGGCAACCAAGGCATGGCCGATGCGCCAATCAAGCTAAACCTAACCGGTACAGCTGGTCAGTCGTTTGGTGTTTGGAATGCTGGTGGTCTTAACATGCACCTTGAAGGTGACGCGAACGATTACGTAGGTAAAGGCATGACTGGCGGTAAGCTGGTTATCTTCCCACCTAAAGGTTCTGCGTTTAATTCTCAAGACGCTTCAATTGTGGGTAACACCTGTTTATACGGTGCCACAGGTGGTCAGCTGTTAGCAGCAGGCCGAGCTGGTGAGCGTTTTGCGGTACGTAACTCTGGTGCAAAAGCCGTTGTTGAAGGCGCAGGCGATCACTGCTGCGAATATATGACAGGCGGACAAATCACTGTACTTGGTGAAACAGGTTATAACTTTGGTGCAGGTATGACAGGCGGTTTCGCTTACGTACTGGATCAAAACAATACGTTCGTGGATAACTACAACCACGAGCTGGTGGATATTCACCGCATCAGCAATGAAGAAACAGAGGGTCAGCGTAACCACTTACGCAGCACCATCATTGAATATGTTGAAGAAACAGGCAGCGCCTGGGGCCAAGAAATCTTGGACAACTTCGACAACTTTATTGGTAAGTTCTGGTTGGTTAAGCCTAAGGCTGCCAGCCTAGAGCAACTACTAGTAAACACCCGGACTCGCACTGAGTAATCAGTTCGAGTGTTAAAGCAAGCGAGTCCAATTAGGTGATTTTATGACAAAACGATTAAACAACAATTTTCAATTTTTAGATGTAAGCCGCGGCGATCCATCAAAAGTAGATATTAAATCTCGTAAAACCAGTTTTGTGGAAATTTACGAGCCGTTCAAACCTGAGCAAGTAACCGATCAAGCACACCGTTGTTTGTCATGCGGTAACCCATACTGCGAATGGAAATGCCCAGTGCATAACTTCATTCCTAACTGGTTACAGCTAGCAAGCGAAGGCAACATTATGGAAGCCGTGGAACTTAGCCACGCGACTAATACATTGCCTGAAGTATGTGGTCGAGTTTGCCCACAAGACCGTTTGTGTGAAGGGGCGTGTACTCTTAACGACGGTTTTGGCGCAGTGACCATTGGTAATGTTGAGAAATACATTACAGATACTGCATTTGCCATGGGCTGGAAACCAGACATGTCTAAAGTTGTACCAACTGGCAAGCGTGTTGCCATCATTGGTGCTGGCCCTGCTGGTTTGGGTGCTGCGGATATTTTAGCCCGTAACGGTGTTACGCCAGTGGTATTTGATAAATACCCTGAAATCGGTGGTCTATTAACGTTCGGTATTCCTGAATTTAAACTAGAAAAATCCGTACTGGCGAACCGTCGCGAAGTATTCGAAGGCATGGGCGTAGAGTTCAAGCTGAATACTGAAGTAGGTAAAGACGTAGAATTCCAAAGCATCATTGATGAATACGATGCGGTTTTCCTTGGCATGGGAACATACAACTACATGAAAGGCGGCTTCCCTGGTGAAGACCTTCCTGGTGTGTACGATGCTCTAGACTTTTTGATCGCTAACGTTAATCACAACCAAGGTTGGGAAAAAGACGCAGCGGACTTCATCGACATGAAAGGCAAAAACGTGGTTGTTCTAGGTGGTGGTGATACCGCAATGGACTGTAACCGCTCTTCAATTCGTCAAAGCGCTGAATCAGTAACTTGTGCTTATCGTCGTGATGAAGCCAACATGCCGGGCTCTAAGCGTGAAGTAGTCAATGCCAAAGAAGAAGGCGTGAACTTCTTATTCAACCGTCAACCTGTTGCCATCGTTGGTGAAGACAAGGTTGAAGGGGTTAAAGTTGTAACCACTAAAATGGGTGAGCCTGACGAGAATGGTCGTCGTCGCCCTGAAGTAATCGAAGGTTCTGAAGAAGTATTAGCAGCAGATGCGGTACTTGTAGCGTTTGGTTTCCGTCCAAGCCCAGCACCTTGGTTTGCAGACTTCGGCATCGAGCTTAACAGCTGGAACGGTGTTGTAGCCCCTGAAAAGCAAGCGTTTAAGTTCCAAACCACCAATGAAAAAGTATTTGCCGGTGGCGATATGGTACGTGGCTCTGACCTAGTGGTAACCGCCATTTGGGAAGGTCGTGAAGCGGCTGAAGGCATTTTGGACTTCTTAGACGTTTGATTTGCTAACTTCTAAGGCCGTTCATCCATAAAAAAGCACGGTTTAGCCGTGCTTTTTTATATCCGTAAGAAAAGTGTGCGGTAGTAGCGAGTAGTATGTTGCTTGGGATGGATAATTCTAATCAAGAACGTACAATGAGCAACACCAGAATTGAGGTTGGGTATATGAATAATAAAATCATCCCGTTATTTTTATTGATGACAGCTCTGTTAAGCGCTTGCGGCGGCAGTGATGTAGATAGCAGGCAAGCGGATCCTGCAGCTAAGGACGGTGATACAGATGACGGTACCTTGGTAGATGATGGTTCATTTACAAATGTGAGTTTTTTACCGCTAATGACGGTGGAGCTATTTTCAACGTGGTCAGGCTTCACAAGTGATAATGTGTTTCGCTCATACGGTAAAAGCCCATTCATAACCTATTACACAATTAACCCTGTTAATGCATCCACGCTAGCCCCTGTGACAGACGCGAAAGCCTCGGATTTCAATATGAAAGAAGATGGTATTCCGCTTAACTCAAAGGTTAACTTCCCAGTATTACAAAAAATTGTGGGTAATAGGGTTAATTTGAATACCGCTCTGGTTATCAATACTAGTTCAGCTATGTACGGGGTTGAGAGAATTGCTTTTATTCAAGAAATCAAAGACTACGTGAGCTCGTCACTTGCTAGCAGTAATTATTATATTGCCAATCAGCAATTCACTATATGGGCATTCGATGGCCTGATCGTAGAGGAGACATTTACGTCAGGCGGACGGACAAACGATGAAGCAGATATCCATGCAGCGTTAGATAGGGTTTTGACAAACTGGGAAAATGATACTACGGAGAAGTTACAGGCGCGAATCATGGTTATGACGCCATTGTTGAAGCGATTGGTCGTCTCTCCGCAAGCGGGCCTTTTGATCATACTGTAGAGTTGCGTGATTCAAACACATTAGCAGCTGATGCAAATGATTTGGTAGATGAAGTAACACCTGATTATATTAAGCTAAGTAATCTTGTGTACTTTTCGGCGGGCTACAGTGCTACAAATGTGTTTAACGAGGAGTTTGTTGTAAAAGCATTAGAATCACAGTCTACTTATATCTATGACGTTAGCCAAGGGCCTTCAAGTACAACGATTAACCTCGGTAAAGGTTTAATTTACGTGATTCCAGATGGTGGCTCAGAGGATGATGTAATTGCTGCAAAATCCGATGCCGTGATCAAAGATAGCTTATCCAATAGCGCGTATAATTTTTCTAGTTCCATAATTGATGCACAAGTATCGGCTGTGCAAAAGAGAGCTGTATTGGATAACCAGCACGTACTGCGCTGGTCATCTTCTATACGTAGTGGTAGTGGGCACAGTTTAGAAATTGCTACTCGTACACCTGAAGATAAATACTCATATACGCTTTCGATAGATTCGTATGATGTCATACCTTCTAATGATGCTATGCCTCTACCTCAGGTTGAAATCACAGGAGTGAATGATGAATATCTAGCGGCTAATGACCCTGATAATGCTGGAGCACCGTATAACTCCGCGATAGCCTTTGCCAGTCAGATCAGTACTTTTTACCCTGCTGTACGTTGGACAAACCAAACATTTACAAGCTCCGACTACACTTGGAGCTCTTTACCCGCAGATGCTATTACAATAAATGCTAATGGTAGTGTCAGTATTAATAGCGGTGCTACTTATCCAATTACCCTGACTCTTTCTAATAGTAATATCGAACATCAGGGCAGTACGATGACAGATGATTTCGTGCTAACCATTGAAGAAAAATTATAAAGCTCTCAAAACAGGGCTTTTCAATATTTAATTTAAATTTTGAAAGCAGTAAACATGACAGAACTAAAAAACGATCGTTTCTTAAAAGCCCTTTTAAAAGAGCCTGTTGACCGCACGCCTATCTGGATGATGCGTCAAGCAGGTCGCTATTTGCCAGAGTATCGTGCAAGTCGTAAAGACGCTGGCTCTTTTATGGATCTTTGTATGAACCCTGAGTTTGCATGTGAAGTAACCATGCAGCCTCTTGAGCGTTATCCATTGGATGCGGCGATTCTGTTTAGCGACATTTTAACCATTCCAGATGCTATGGATTTAGGTTTGTACTTTGAAACCGGTGAAGGTCCTAAATTCAAAAAAGTAGTACGCACCGAAGCCGATGTTGACGCACTGCCTGTTGTGAAAACAGCTGAGCGTTTAAGTTATGTGACGGATGCTGTTTCGACCATTCGTCGTGAACTAAATGGCCGTGTACCTCTGATTGGTTTTTCTGGTTCTCCTTGGACACTCGCCACTTACATGGTTGAAGGTGGTAGCTCTAAAGACTTCCGTCATGTGAAAGCCATGATGTATAACCAGCCTGAAGTGATGCATCAGATGCTAGAGAAACTGTCTCTGTCTGTGATCGACTATTTGAATGCTCAAATTAAAGCGGGCGCACAAGCTGTGCAGATTTTTGATACTTGGGGTGGTGTATTAAGCCACAACGCTTATCAAGAATTCTCATTGGCTTATATGCAAAAAATTGTGAACGGTTTAATCCGTGAGCATGAAGGCCGTAAAGTACCGGTGATTTTATTCACAAAAGGTGCGGGTCAATGGTTAGAGCTAATGGCTAACACAGGTTGTGACGCGCTTGGTTTAGATTGGACTACAGATATTGGTGCTGCACGCGCTCGTGTAGGGTCTAAAGTGGCGCTACAGGGCAACATGGACCCTAATGTATTGTATGCAAACCCTGCTCGTATTCGCGAAGAAGTGAAGACGATTCTTGATTCATATGGTCAAGGTACAGGGCAGATCTTTAATCTAGGCCATGGTATTCACCAGTTTGTGGATCCAGAGCACGCTAAAGCCTTCATTGAGGCCGTAGTTGAGCTAAGCCCTGCTTACCACAAGTAAATCTTATCTGTAATTAACATACAGATGTGATCCAAAAGCCGATTTAAAGCGTATTGAAAGTCAGTACTAGTTAAATCGGTTTTTTTGTATCTGATCCTCCTCTTTTATTTCAATACACATCACCTTTTCTTTTGTTCGACATAAGCCTCCAAAGTTTTCGTTATAACAAAACCTCTACTATCCTATAAATTCGGTATATAACTTTTATTGGCTACGCTAAATTTCTGTGTCAGCATTTAGAAAAAATGAATAGAGAAGACTATGTTTGAATCCATTAGACGGTTTTTAAAGTTAGAGGCTGCCAGTGGCCTGTTGCTTATGGCGTCTGCGTTATTGGCGCTGATTGCCGCTAACTCATCTTACGATTGGGTCTATGAGCAACTGCTTACATTAAAGCTCACGGTGGCCATCGAAGACTTTGCTATTTCAAAGCACCTTTTACTCTGGGTGAATGATGGCTTGATGGCGATTTTCTTTTTATTGGTGGGTTTAGAATTAAAAAGAGAAGCGGTTGTCGGCGAGTTAAACACTGCCCGAAAAGTAGCCTTACCTGCGTTAGGTGCAGTGGGCGGCATGGTGGCACCGGCTGCTATATATGCTTTTTTAAACTGGGGCGACGATGTTGCCATTCAAGGTTGGGCGATACCTACCGCAACAGATATTGCTTTTGCCTTGGGCATTCTAGTTTTGCTTGGGGACCGAGTACCAGCGGCGTTAAAAATATTCTTAGTGAGTCTGGCTATCTTTGATGACCTTGGGGCCATCATTGTTATTGCGATTTTTTACACAGACAATCTGTCGATTACAGCGCTTATGGTCAGTGGTGGCTGTATTGCGATCCTAGCCTTAATGAACAAACTAGAAGTCGTGAGTAAGGCGGCTTACTTAATTGTGGGTGCTGTCATGTGGGTAGCGTTATTAAAGTCGGGCGTGCATGCCACATTAGCGGGTGTGATATTGGCACTGTTTATTCCAATGCGCGGCGTAAATTGGGATGGCGAGAGCACTCGTCCATTACATGAGCTAGAGCATGATTTACACGGCCCTGTAGGGTTTTTAATCTTACCAATATTTGCATTCTCAAATGCCGGCCTCGCACTCTCTGAACTACAGATTAGCGATGTGATGGATAGCATCTCTCTAGGCATTATTCTTGGTTTGTTTGTGGGCAAACAAATAGGTGTATTGGGCATGGTGTGGTTGGGTGTGAAACTCAAACTAGGGGAAATGCCAAAAGGCGTGAGTTGGTCACAAATGTATGGCATTGCCATTTTATGTGGTGTGGGTTTCACCATGAGTTTGTTCATTGGCAGTTTGGCATTTGAACAAACCGGTGACGATCACTTTGCTCAAGACCGATTAGGTATCTTGATAGGTTCTTTTGTTTCAGCTATTTGGGCGATCATCTGGTTTAGATTTTTTGCCAAAGGCAGACCGATAGAAGACTAGTAAGTATATAGTTTTTATAAACGAGCATTTAATGCTCGTTTTTTTTGCCTACAGGGATGCAGGCTACCCGAGCCATGGACGCAGTTACCTAAGTGCCAATCCAGCAGTAAAAATAAAATCTATAAAGCCTCACCCTTGAGAAAGCCTATGGCATACTCATGTCATTAAAATTGTTAGATCAAAAAACTGAATATGGCTAAACGAAAAATAGCATACGTATGTAATCAATGCGGTGCAGACCACAGTAAATGGCAAGGGCAGTGCAGCGCATGCAATGAGTGGAACACCCTGCAAGAATTCACCGTATCAACCTCCAAGTCTGCATCTGTGCGAGAAGGTTATGCCGGCGCCAATAACAAGTTAGGCCAAAATAAAGTAGTGACGTTAAGTGAGGTATCACTTGATGAGGTACCGCGTTTCAGTTCCGGCACAGGTGAATTTGACCGTGTATTAGGCGGTGGTTTAGTGCCAGGCTCTGTGAACTTAATGGGTGGCCACCCTGGTGCGGGTAAGTCCACGCTATTGTTGCAAACCATGTGTTATTTGGCTGAACACATGCCTGTCTTGTACATCACTGGGGAGGAGTCTCTGCAGCAAGTGGGTATGCGAGCCAAGCGCTTAAATTTACCGGTAAACAAAATTCAAATGTTGGCCGAAACCGATGTGGAGCAGATTGTCAGCATCGCGAAAAATCACAGCCCAAAAGTTATCGTGATCGATTCCATTCAGGTTATGCACACACCGGGTATTGAATCGGCACCGGGCAGTGTGTCGCAAGTAAGAGAAAGCGCGGCGTACTTAACACGCTTCGCTAAACAAAGCGGCACGGTTTTATTTTTAGTAGGTCACGTTACTAAGGATGGCTCACTAGCAGGGCCAAAAGTATTGGAACACATGATTGATTGCTCAATTATGTTGGAAGGAGACAGCGATAACCGTTTCAGAACCTTACGAGGCATTAAAAATCGATTTGGTGCAGTTAATGAAATAGGCGTCTTTGCCATGATGGAAACGGGATTAAAAGAAGTTAAAAACCCAAGTTCGATTTTTTTAACCCGTTCAGATGCGCCAGTTAGCGGCTCGGTGGTTATGG
>Ga0115005_10000907_pt1 | contig 23201 bp, 18 predicted proteins | sample ArcOceMetagenome_FD_87163 | JGI IMG/M metagenome (GOLD analysis project Ga0115005, IMG submission 87163) | Marine eukaryotic phytoplankton communities from Arctic Ocean - Arctic Ocean - Greenland ARC118M Metagenome | ecosystem: Environmental > Aquatic > Marine > Oceanic | place: Arctic Ocean...
AGCCTAGGGTTTTTTGTTTCTTTTTGGGCTTATGCCAAAAAGAAAAAGCACTACTTTGGGATTTCTCAAATAAATTTGATTCGCTAAACTTTCAAATTAATCTAGAGTCTTAAAGTAGAATTAGGAATGCGAATTAAATAGATTCAGAATTTTCGGTCGCTTATTTTGTGCTTAGTTTTTGCTTTGAAAACATGAGTTTATCTGGATAAATGATTGATTTCAAAGGGAAAATAAGGACAAAATATCCTCTCCAAGAATCTTAAGTTATTTAGTTCGCATTCCTTAACTTCGCATTAAACTATCCCGTCGCAAGTGGACGGAGAATTATAAGGGTTTTATAGCCCCACCATTTATGGTGGGGAATATTTTCAAACCTCTTAGGCTTTAGCCATACAAATAGCAGTTGTAAGGCTAAAGCCGAAAATTGTTTTTATTCTCCCCAACTTAAAAGTTGGGGCTATGAAATCATAGTTCTCTGCACCCGACGCAAGCATCTGGGAATTCTTTAGATTAAATTAACACTTAACTCCATAAATATTTTTTGTACCAATGAAATTACTTATCATCGAAGACGAACAGGATTTACTAGATTTAATGCTACGGTATTTGAAGCGAGAAGGGTACGTTTGTGAATCTGCTATTACATTTAATGAAGGATTTAAAAAAATAAATAACTTCGAATATGATTGTGCCGTAATTGATTTGAACCTCCCCGGAGGTGATGGATTGAAGTTGGTAAATCTACTTCGAGAAGATAATACGCAAGCAGGAATTGTTATTATTTCAGCAAGAGATACTGTTGATGATCGGATTTCAGGATTGGAGATTGGGGCAGATGATTACTTGACGAAGCCATTTAATTTATCGGAATTAAATGCTCGAATCAAAGCTGTCTTAAGGAGAAAGACGAATCAATTTAGTAAGGAATTAAAATTTGGAAACCTACTCATCAATATGGATGAGCGAAAAGTAACTGCCTCTGATAATGTGCTACAACTCACTAAAAAAGAATATAGTATTTTACTCTACTTGGCGAGAAATAAAAACCGAGTGGTAACCAAGGATAGTATTGCCGAACACCTGTGGGGCGATTATATGGACGATGCAGTTTCCTACGATTTCATTTATGCACATGTCAAAAATTTGAGAAAAAAATTAGCAGAAAATGATTGCGGAGATTTTTTAAAAACAGTCTACGGTATTGGCTATAAATTTCAAGCAAATTGAAACGACTTAAATTATTTTACATCCTTCCAATACTTATAGCAGTTCTAGTCACTGCCATTTTTATTGGAAATGCTTTCCCACCTGACTGGTATCTGACTGCAACTTTATGTGCCGTTATTCCAGCTATGATCATTGCTCTTGGCTTTCACTTTATTACATTTCAACGGATTAAAATCATTCGAAACCAATTGCTTCAAATTTTTGAAACACTCGAAGAATTTGATGTAGATGAACCTAAAAAGGTGAAGTTTGAAGAATCACCTTTTCCTATTTTTAATGAGTTGAATAAGTATTTGGCGGAGCTGATAGATCGGGTTAGAAAAAATTATCAAGCAAACAAACAGTTCACCCAAAATGCTTCCCATGAATTACAAACTCCTTTGGCCGTCATCAAGGGTCACGTAGAAATATTGTTACAATCTCCTCAAATTGGTGAAAAGGAAATGGAGTCATTAGCTGCCGTTTTGCAAAATACCAACCGCTTATCTAAAATCAATAGCTCACTTATTTTGTTGTCAAAAATTGAACACCAACGATTTCCTGACACGACAAAAGTAGATTTTGAAAAAGTGGTGGAAGAGATTCTGAAAAATTTTAAAGACTTAATCCAAATCCATGGAATTGAAATTCGGAAAAATTATCAAGGAAAATTTGAAATTGAAATGAGTGATACTCTTGCCGAAATTCTCATTGCTAATCTTATACAAAATGCAATTCGACATAATTCTGAGAAGCAAAGTTTTATCGAAGTAAATATCTCCCCCACCAATGTTTCTATCTCAAATCCTGGCAATCCTCCTAAGATGTCAGTTGAAAAATTATTCAAAAGATTTAAACGAGATTCCGAAGTAGAAGAAAGTTTGGGACTTGGATTGTCAATTGTAAAAGGGATTTGTAAACAATCAGGATTAGAAGTGAATTATGAATATAGGGATGGCGAACATCAATTGACGATCAAATAATAGATGCAATGCAAAAGTTAATTCCTTAAAACCTTCTCCCAAAAGTAAATCGTAATCTCCTATTTCCAATGCTAGGATTAAACCCATCAGCGATTTCTATCACTAAAAAACATTCTCAAACTACTCCACCAAATTAGGTTTCTCTTGAATAGGAAAACCAAACGATCGGTTACCAAATATTGATAACTAATTGATAAAAAAGTCAGCCAAGAACCCGTTCTAGGTTTTGTCGATTGACCATTCAATAGTTTTTCTTGAACCACCCAATTTACTCATGTAACTATATGACAATCAATGACTTACCGTTAAGTAAACTATTTTCATTTAACTTTTTAAAATTCAGAATCAAATCAGAATTCGGTAAATATATTGTTCTTTTTTAAACAAAAAAATTCCTTGAACGATGAAAAACTTATTAAGAATTTTAGAAAAATTTAAACCAATTCCTGTTATAAAAAAAGCTGTGATTCCTTTTGTAGAAGATAATTCCGAGATAGAAGAATATCACAATCCATTTTGGAAATATATTGTTATGTAGAAAATCAAGCTGTTTAACGATAATGAAATTATTAACCAAAAAGTTGCATTTATGAGTTGAATGCAATAAAATATTCTATTAAAATAAAAAGAAAAGCACCTGCTTCTAAAGCACCAAAGCAATCTACTGCAAAAAAAATGCGGAAGCACAAAAAGCAAAGAAAAAAGATACTCGAACTGCTAAAGGAAATACTGGAAGCCAGCTACCGCTAAGGAATGCGAATAAAATAGATTCAGAATTTTCGGTCGCTTATTTTGTTCTTAGTTTTTGCTTTCAAAAGCATGAGTTTATCTGTATAAATGATTGATTTCAAAGGGGAACATAAGGACAAAAGTAGTAGTGAAAATTCTGAATCTATTTAGTTCGCATTCCTAAGAAAGGAAACTATGTAGTTAGTCAATCTAAAAATGCTAAAAAGAATTCAAAAAAATGGAACACTTTTGAATATTGGTTACCTCTACCGGCGAGATGGAACATCGGAGAAATATGAAAAAATGCACATCACTCCTTCCGAAAAAAATAGTTAGAAAATGGTCGGAGGAAACTCTTTAAAAACCTTCGATACTGACTGTGGGAAGATTAGCATTTTGATTTGCTACAATATAGAGTATCCAGAATCACCTCGCCTACTGGCTGATGAGGGAATGCAAATTTTGTTTGTTTGTTCCATTTTTGACTGATACCCAAAATGATTACATGCGAGTGCATTGTTATGCTCAAGCGAGAGCAATCGAAAATGAATGTTATATAGCCATTGCGATATACATGGGTAATTTACCGATGGTCAACAATATGGATATACAATTTTGGAAGTGTCAGAAATTTGAAAGTAGAAGGAAAGGTTTCTTCATTTTGAAAAAGAGAAATCAGGAGGAAAGTAAAAATATGAAAAGGGTCAGAAGTCAGATCGTTCGCCTTAGCTGAACTATCAGGAGTCAGAGGCTTCGTGTTATCCCTAAAGTATAATTGCTTTTATTTCAAAACTCTGGGGAACATAAAAAGCTCCTGACACCTAAGTAGATACATTTAGTTTATAAAGTAAATAGTGCCCAAATCTAAAGAAGAAGTCTTATATTATAATAAAAATTAGGATACTAATATAAATTACTCACCTTTGTACTCTTTTATTTTGCGATTACATGACAGGCGCCTTAAATCAAAAATAAATAAATGAAAGCAAAAAAGACTAAGGGCGAAGAACTGATGGAGCGAAGAAAGTTGGTAGTCGCCAAAGGTGTTGGCTTGTTCAATAACACTACCGCACAATCGGCTAAAGGAGCAATCATTATAGATGCAGATGGTAAAGAAATGATAGATTTTGCAGGAGGAATCGGTGTAGTGAATGCAGGTCATTGTCCTGAACCCGTGGTGGAGGCGATCATTGCTCAAGCACGTAAATCGTTACATACGAGTTTTAATGTCACAACTTATGAGCTGTACTTAGAACTCTGCGAAAAATTGGTTGAGCTTTTTCCACATGGTAAATCAACCAAAGTAATGCTAGTTAGTACAGGTGCCGAAGCAGTAGAAAATGCTATTAAAATAGCCAAGCAAGCAACTGGCAGAAATGGTGTACTTTGTTTTACCGATGCTTTTCATGGACGTACTTTGATGGCAATGACCCTGACCTCTAAAGTTGCTTACAAAAAAGGCTGCGGTCCTTTTGCACCAGAAGTTTATCGTATTCCTTTTCCCAATATTTACCGTTATGATAGAGGACAGGATGAAGAAACTTTCGCAGTAGAACAACTGTTGTATTTAAAAGAATATTTCAAAAATACTGTAAGTCCTAAAAATCTTGCTGCTATTATTATTGAAGTGGTGCAAGGTGAAGGTGGCTTCAATGTAGCACCAAGAAGCTATGTGGCAGGTTTGCGCAAAATCTGTAATGAGCATGGCATTCAACTTATTTTTGATGAAGTACAGAGTGGTTTTTGTCGCACCGGAGCATGGGCTGCTTATGAACATTTTGGAGTCCTCCCTGACATTTCTACTTGGGCGAAATCAATGGGCTCGGGGATGCCAATAGCGGCGGTAATAGGTCGAGCAGAAGTCATGGATGCAGCTGAGCCAAGTACTATTGGAGGTACTTATATCGGTAATCCCGTTTGTTGTGCTGCTGCTATAGCGACCATTAAATTCATGGAGGACAATGACCTAAATAGCCGTGGAAAAGAAGTGGGTAAGATCATCCGAAATCGTTTTGAAAAAATGAAAGAAAAATATCCTTCCATCGGTGACATTCGAGGTTTGGGTGCTATGATGGCGTTGGAATTTGTAAAAAATGGAGATCCACTTCAACCTGACTCCGAACGCTGCCAGCAGGTGATAGAAGCTTGTGCTAAAAATGGTTTGATTATTCTTTCTGCTGGAACTCATAAAAATATTATTCGGGTACTTTCCCCTCTGGTCATCACCGATAAAGAATTGAACAAAGGGTTGGATATTCTAGAAAAAGGAATTCATCGAACCCATAATATATAAGAAAAATAAATCGCCTTTTCCAAGCGGTTAAAACTTGTAACCGCATCACTAGAAGATGTTATCTCAAGTTAAGGCCTAATTAGGCTCTACATTATTTTTCACTTTACTATTTTTCTAAAAAAATATGAACCCATTCTCTATAGCTGGTATTCAAATGCCAGTTTCCGCTATCCAAAGTAATATCCCTTTGATGAAAGTTAAACTGGATATCTTGATGAATATTTTTCTCTGGATACAAATGGTTATATTTAGTGAACTCTGTGCCTTTGGATCATTGAAAAAAATGCCATGCCCTTCTCAATAAAATAGAAACAGATTTTCAGGTGTTGGCTAAAAATTATGGAATATGGCTGATACCTAGTTCTTTTTTCACAAAAAAGAATTATACGACTATCGTCATCAACCCACAGGGAGAAATGGTAGGGTATTTTATCCTTATGACGAAGGTGTGGATTCTGGTAGCGAATTTCTGATGTGGGATATACCGAATGTTGGTCGTTTCAATATAAGTATTTGTTACCATGTGTGGTTTCCAGAAACTTATTGCACCATGGCAGTCAATGGAGGAGTCTAGGTCATCATCTACCCTGCCTTGACCGGTAAGACCTTAATTAATGTGGAGTTACCTATTGTCAAAGCAACTGTTGCCATGAATCAATGTTATGTGATTGATGTAAATGGACTAGAAGCAGGTGGTATTGGTCGTTCCCTATTTTTATGGCACTGAAGGAAGAGTCCTTTGTCAGGCAGGACCAACCGAGCAATTGATGCCTTTAGAAATTGATTTGGATGTAGTTAGAAGTCGGAAAGAACGAGGTATATTGGGACAATCGCTAAAAAAATTTCGAGATAACCCTATGCATTTTGCTGCTTATAACAAAGATGTCAGGCATCCCTACCTTGATTCTTAAGAAATTTTGGCGAAGCCTAAAAGATTTTGATATACTATTGGATATTAGATTAGATTGATTAGGAATGCGAATAAAATAGATTCAGAATTTTCGGTTGCTAATTTTGTTCTTAGTTTTTGCTTTGAAAGCATGAGTTTATCTGGATAAATGATTGATTTCAAAGGGAAAAATAAGGACAAACGAAGTAGTGAACATTCTGAATCTATTTAGTTCACATTCCTTAGATGTATTGACTAAAAAAAAAATTATGAATAAAAAGAAACCGACCCTCTCTCAACATATTAATATTGGTCAACTTCGAATTGATACCTGGGATCTGTTAAAAGCTCAAGCTTCTCTATTATCTAATTCTGAAACGGGATCAGTAAAAAGAAAAAAATGTCAAGCCTCGGTTGAGGATGCACTAAAAAAGCTAAACAACCTTGAGCGGTATTTTGCCTTTCCAGGGTTATCCTCGATTAGATTATTGAAAGAAACCTTCAAGCAGGGAGAATACGTCGCTCTATCCCATAAAACAAACGAATTCATCAAACTTTTAGTAAGTGATTCTTATCGCCAATTCGCTGCTTTGGAACCCGAAAATACTTGGATGAAAACTACCAAAAAAAGTAGTCCCAAGAAAATGGAAGGCTTTGCTAAAAAGAATTACTTTGAGGTCCTTTTTGTAGAAGACCTATCCGATGTTGCCGAATTAGAAATGAGAAGAAAGTTTCAGGAAATCCAAGATAAGGAAGACCAATTTATTTATAAATTATTGGTGGTGCCTTCCTTTCAAGATGCTCTTATTGCCATGCTTTTCAATCATAATATACAGTCGGTGGTGGTGCGTTATGGCCCTACTTTTAACTCCCAACATATTACACCACTTATCCAACCTTTTATAGAAAATGTCTTAAAAATTGACTTATCAGAACAAATGGAATCCGCCCTCGGGCCATTGCTTGGAAAGTTCATTCGACAGTTTCGCCCTTTGCTCAATATTTATTATATCACGGATACCTCCCTCACCCATTTAAAAGACTCTACCCTCAATAATTTCGACCGTATATTTTATCGAAAAGAGGATTTGCAAGAGTTGCATCTCAGCATCATCAATGGTATTCAGGAGCGATATAATACGCCGTTTTTCTCTGCACTCGTCGATTACAGTAAAAAGCCAATGGGCGTTTTTCATGCCATGCCGGTGTCACGTGGCAACTCTATTTTTAAATCCAATTGGATAAAAGATTTTGGAAAATTTTATGGAAGAAATTTGTTCCTCGCTGAAACTTCTTCCACTACTGGTGGTCTTGATTCTCTACTGCAGCCAACGGGCGCACTCAAGACGGCGCAAGAATTAGCAGCAAAAACTTATGGAGCAGAACATACCTTTTTTGTCACCAATGGTACTTCTACTGCCAATAAAATTGTACAACAAGCCATCGTCGAACCGGGGGATGTAGTACTCATTGACCGAGACTGCCATAAGTCACATCATTATGGACTGGTACTAGCAGGTGCATTTCCAGTCTACTTGGATTCGTACCCAATTGAAGAATATTCGATGTATGGTGCCGTTCCGCTAAAAGTGATCAAAGAAAAATTGTTGTTACTGAAGGAAGCTGGAAAATTGGACAAAGTGAAAATGTTATTATTGACCAATTGCACTTTTGATGGGCTTGTTTATAATGTGGAAAGAGTGATGGAGGAAGTCCTAGCTATTAAGCCAGACATGGTTTTTCTTTGGGATGAAGCTTGGTTTGCTTTTGCAGGATTCACGTATAATTATAAGCAACGTACTGGAATGTTTGTTGCCAATAAGTTATATAATAAGTACCGTAAGGAAGCGTACAAAAAGAAATATCAACAATATATCAATGCACTCCCAGCAGGCGAAACCCCAAGCATGCCCGATCCTGAAAAAGTAAAAATAAGGGTATATTCAACTCAAAGTACTCATAAGACCTTATCGAGTTTCCGACAAGGTTCGATGATTCATATTTGGGATGAAGATTTCCAACGAAAAACGACTGATGCCTTTCACGAGGCATATATGACGCATACCTCTACTTCACCAAATTATCAAATCTTGGCTTCCCTTGATGCAGGCCGACGACAAGTGCAATTCGAAGGGTTTGAACTAGTTGAAAAAAGCATCGAAATGGCGATGGTTCTGCGAGCAAAAATCAACGATCATCCTTTATTGAACAAATATTTTGAAGTACTAACCGTCAAAGACCTTATTCCTGATGAATATCGAACTACGGGTATTGTTGAATATTATAACCCTAAAGAAGGTTGGACTAGAATGGAGGAGGCTTGGTCCAAAGACGAATTTGTGATTGATCCCACCAAAATTACCCTTACGGTAGGAAAAGCTGGTATTGATGGAGACACGTTCAAGAACGAATATTTGATGGATCAATTCAACATCCAAGTCAACAAAACCTCTCGTAACACGGTGCTGTTGATGACTAATATTGGTACGACCCGGAGTTCGGTTGCCTACCTCATGAATGCCTTATTGCGGATTGCCAGACAACTGGACGAAGAATTCAGATCATTGAATAATACGGAAAAAGAAATTGTTAAAAAGCGTGCTGATTCGCTGACCAAAGAATTTCCACCATTACCTAATTTTAGTTATTTTCATCAGTATTTTCAATCAACTCCCGGCATTCCCGGTGGCAATATAAGGGAAGCCTACTTCATGTCTTATCACGAATCAAAATGCGAATATCTTCCATTGACTAATTGCCTGAAAACTTTGGAAGAAAAACGAGATTTAGTGTCTGCAACATTTGTGATTCCTTACCCTCCAGGATTCCCAGTACTGGTCCCCGGACAAGTAATCAGTAAGGAGATTATTCAATTCATGCTTGCATTGGATGTAACAGAAATTCATGGTTATCGTCCAGAGTTGGGGTTGAAAATATTTACAGAAAACACATTGAATAAACAGTCTACTATTCCTGAGAATGGTGCTAAGAAAAAAGTGGCTCTAAAGCCGCGAGGAGAGGAAGAATAAATTGAATTAAACTACTCCGCAGCAAGCTGACGGAGAATTGAAATTTATTATTTGCGATTGAAATACAGATTCTTCACGTTCCACTAAAATCTTAAATTGAAAGGAAAACCATGAGAGTTAGGAGCGGGTCGGGATTCTGCGTTGCTTGATTCGGTGAATCAAAGAGCGATTGGAAAATAAAAATGAGGGTGAGGGTGCTTGCTTTGTGTGAAGCATTTTTTTCGCCTAGGATTTTTTGCTTCTTTTTTTCCAATGAAAAAAAGAAGAGGCTACCAATATCCACAAAATAATATAGATAAAACCATTTCCATTTTTCTGCACCCGACGCAAGCATCGGGAAATTCTTTAGATTAAAAAATTTATCGCACTAAAGTGCGAGGATTTAAACCTTTTCTGAAACTAATAAAAAGATGATCTTAAAAAATAAATCCCTCCTCAGAAATAAAACTTTCCTCAATGGAAAATGGGTCGATGCTAATGATGGCAAAACATTCCCTGTCACCAATCCTTTTGATGGTTCACTCATTAACGAAGTACCTGACATGGGCGCTGCTGAAACTAAAGCTGCCATAGCTGCTGCTGCCAAAGCATTCCCGATGTGGCGAGATAAGACCGCAGGAGAACGAGCTAACATTCTTAAAAAATGGTATACCTTACAAATGGAAAGCCTCGACGACCTAGCTATATTACTCACGACTGAACAAGGCAAACCATTAGCCGAAGCAAAAGGCGAAATCCGCTACGGCGCTTCTTTTGTAGAGTGGTTCGCGGAAGAAGCAAGACGAGTTTATGGAGATGTCATTCCTAGTCATGGAAAAAGTTTAAGAATCATGACCATTCGACAACCCATCGGAGTGGCTGCAGCCATTACACCTTGGAATTTCCCTAATGCAATGATTACTCGAAAAGTTGCTCCTGCACTAGCTGCTGGTTGCACCGTAGTTATCAAACCTGCTGAGGACACGCCACTCTCTGCTTTGGCACTAGCTGCACTTGCAGAAGTAGCAGGTTTCCCTCCTGGTGTTTTGAACATCATTACTACTCGCCAACCTGCTGTGGTTGGAAAAGAGTTGACCGACAATCCACTCGTCAGAAAACTTTCTTTTACCGGATCTACTCCAATTGGAAAACTGCTCATGGCACAAAGTGCAGGTACGGTGAAAAAGCTATCGCTGGAATTGGGAGGGAATGCCCCATTTATTGTATTTGATGATGCTGATTTAGATGCTGCTGTGGCAGGCGCTATTGCCTCCAAATATCGTAACGCTGGGCAAACTTGCGTGTGTGCTAACCGCCTTTATGCACAAGCAGGTATTTATGAGGAATTTACCCAACGACTTGCAGAAGCAGCCAGTCAACTAAGCTTAGGAAATGGAGCAGATCCTGGTGTCGAAATTGGTCCACTCATCAATACCCAAGCAATGGAAAAAGTAGAGCGACTAATCAAAGATGCAATTGAAAAAGGAGCTAAAGTACTGACTGGTGGAAAATCAAAAACAGTAATTGGAAATGGCTCTTTTTTCGAACCTACCGTACTGACGAATGTATTGCCAAATATGGAGATTAGTTCGGAAGAAATTTTTGGTCCTATCGCACCTGTGATTAAATTTGAAACAGAAGAAGAAGTAATAGAAATGGCAAATGATACGCCCTTTGGTTTGGCTGCTTATTTTTATGGTAGAGATTATGCTCGTATCTGGCGGGTAGCAGAAGCGTTAGAATATGGTATGGTCGGAATTAACACAGGAATGATTTCTACAGCAGTAGCTCCCTTTGGTGGTATCAAACAAAGTGGCTTTGGGCGAGAAGGTTCAAAGTATGGGATGGACGATTTTTTGGTGATGAAGTATTTGTGTTGGGGCGGAGTGGAGTGATTCTAGTTTGGGGTATATTGTCTCAAAATAACTTTGCAGCCTTTCCAAAATCTGCCGAGGTCATTCAATATATTTACAAAATGATAAAAGTACTAATTACTGACGACCAAAAAGTTTTTCGAGATGGAATAATTTCTATTTTGGAAGGGGAAAAGATATTGAAATAGTTGGCGAAGCAGGTGATGGAAGAAAGGTAATGTCATTGTGAGAAAAGGTAGCTCCCGATACAATTTTGATAGATATTTCTATGGGTGATGCTAATGGTTTAGTCGCGATTCAACTCATCCAAAAGCAATTTCCCAAAATAAAATCTTAGCCCTCTCAATGCACCATGAAAGTACTTATATTATAAAAATGCTCGAAGCAGGTGCCAAAGCTTATCTGTTCAAAGATGCAGATGGAACAGAAATGATTCGAGCCATCAAAGTAATTAACTAGGGCAATACCAATTATAGTGGCCAAGTTTCTGCGGCTATTATCGAGCACCTTACCAAGGGCACTAAACCCAAAGAGAAAAAAGAAGGCATCCCCCTTTCCAAGCGTAAAATCGAAGTCCTCCGACTCCTCGCAAAATAATTTACCAATTCTGGAATTGCTGAAAAATTATTTATTAGCATCCGAACAGTCGATACACATCGACGAAATTTGATTGAAAAATCAGGTGTAAAAAATACGGCTGGCTTGGTCAAATATGCGATTAGAAATGGGATTATTGATTGAAAAAATAATTTTAGATTTTAGATTACTAACCTAACTTTTAACTTCTTCCTGGGATTTTAAAAAATCACCTCTCCTTACTTACTATTCGTAAATACCTAACAGTCAGCAAATTACAACCACCTCATATTTTCTCTTAATTTTATTAATACCTAGTAATAGGTACTAGTCTTCCATCCCCCACTACGCAATCCACTTACTTTTAAGTGATTTACCGAAATATCAGATTAGGCTTTTACACTCAAAGTCAAGCACTCATTTCAACTCATCTTTGCATTATCGATAATCTAATTATTTGTTAATCTAACACTAAACTAATTCCCGAGATGAGAACTATTGATTTGAAAAACTTGATCCTGGAAGGATTAATTGTAGCAAATAACAACGCTTATTTTGGAGAATTATACAATCTTTATTACAGCAACTTATTTGCTTATTGTAAAAAATAATAGGTAACTCTGAAGATGCTTACGACATCACGACTGATACTTTTATCAAAGCATCTGAAAAAATTGATCAGTTAAGTCAACCTTCCTATTTCCCATCCTGGTTATTCCGAATAGCACATAATGGGTGTATGGATTCTGGAAAAGCGAAACAGAAAAATCAAACTGTTGCAATGGACGGTCAATTCCGTTTAGCTTGCGAAGAAGTAGATGTAGAAGGAAGCGATGTTGAAATTGGAAGTATTGATAAATGATCTGGATGCTGATTCTAAAAAAAAATTAGTTCAAAAATATTTTCATAACAAGTCAATTACTAATTTACAGAAACATTTTAAATTATCTGCTTCTGCTATAAAAATGAGCTTAGCAAGAGCTAGAAATAAAGTTGCTGAATTGGCTTCAGCATAATTTTCTTATAACTACTTCTACTTAACTGGTTATTTATTACTATCCAATAATATAGAAATTTGGTAACTATTTAGCATACCTCATCCTCGGTTCTTCTCCTACCAAGAGAAGGAGGTTGCTACACAAGATTTTTCTTAGGAAAAGATCTATTTGACGATGACGGTTCGTTTCCAACCAAGGTCAAAATCAAGATTAAGAAAAAATTTAGAGCGGCGGCTTCCTTCTCCCAAAAGGAGAAGAACCGTGAATGAGGTATCCTGAATAGTTACGCAACTTGAACTAATAATTAAGGGTCTATGTTGAATACCGTGGGTAATTGAATTTCCGTTTACCAACGATAAAGTAAATTATATTGATAAAATTTGTAGGATTACGATAACCTCTAGCTCTTCGTTTAGCCAATTGAATTTTATATCAATACCTTCGAAAGCCCAAATACAAAAGTCCTGATGATCTCATAACCATCAGGACTTTTCATTCTAACCAAAAAAACATCCCTAAAACCTAAAACCTACAAACTATTAATCCATTCCCTAATCAATTCAATCCCCTCCTGGTGCAACAACTCTCTACCAATTTCAGGCATTCGTTCATCCACTTCATCAGCAATCATTCGATACAATAAAATGGATTCGTCGCCTTTTCCAGGATGAACAACATAGGTAAATCCACCGGATCCCGCACCTGCAGCAACGGGTGTTTTCCAAACCCCAAGACTTAAAGAATCTGTATTTTCATATTCCAAGTAAAATCCAGAATTAGAAGCAGAACCTTCGAGTCGATGACAGGACGAACAATTGACCGCTAGATACGCTCTAGCTCTATCCTCTAAACTTCCAGCAAGATCATTCACGCCATACCATCTAGGAAGAGTCGAAACTGTTGGATTATCCAAAATTCCATTCGCAGTCCATTTATCGATTTGGTTATCCATGCCGCTGGCATAATTATAATCTCTATTTAGGTTTTGGACAGTTGGCCCGATAGGCAAAATCTTTCCCTCAAAAGCATGACAATTTTTACATTGGTTTTGGTTAGGGATCAAATAATTAAATGATTGTTGAATTCCATTAGTCATAACCGTAAGATTTTTTGTTCGACCAATCAAAGTCCTTTTAGCATCCGTTTGTTCATCGTTCCATTCATAGGTTTCGGGTTGCCATTCGTTTGATTTTCGAATTAAAAGACGAGTCTCGATAAATTTGTCAAGGCCATTTGGTTCAGGATAATAAAAATGTTTTATCAAAATAGAACCTTCTGGCAATTCCAAAACAGCAGAAGTATCAAAAGGAATACTGCTCCCTTCTGGAACATAAACGAAGCGTTTTTTAGACGCATAATCACTAAATAATGCCGTATTCAAATCATAAGGAAGTACTCCAGCTTCGGTATTGGGTTGCAAGTCCGCGACCTCCCCTAAGAAAAAATTATACTCAGAAAGTAGGTCGAAACCATCTCCTGTTGGAACATTGATTTCATTAGGAATAATGATGGGTTCCTCTGTTTCTTTGCATTGACTTAAGGTCAAAACGATTGCTAGGAGAAACATTATTTTTTTTAATACAGACATATTATTGCTTAATTAATTTCCATTAAAATAATTGAGCAGACAATCAATTTTCTTAAACCAAATTTGATTGCCTGCTTAATTCTATCCTATTTACTATCTGCACCTTGATCAAACAAAGTGCGTTTTGTAATTCGAAATTTTATCTTTTTAAAAAGGATCGAAAGTAATTTCTGGTAATGGATCTTTAGTACAATCATGTGCACTCACATCCGCAGAAACTGACATAAAAGTTGGATCACCTGCATTGATGTTAACGAAAGTTGAAGACATTTCCTGAATACAAACTGCATCAGCTGCCATCAATAAACCATCTGTCAAAACATGCGGCTGATCTAATCCAAATGCATCCAAAAGACCAATAATTTGTTGAATATCTTCTGGTTGATTAACTACATCTACCGTTCCAGTCATCGAGTGTGTATTATCATGGATATAAATGCCAGCTGGGAATGGATCATAATCTGGATCACTAGGCATATCATTGATAAATAAATAATTAGAAATCAGAATACCTGCAAATTGATTTTCAGAAATAGTGTTACCGAAAAATTCAACATTTTTTGTACTCAGAATCATACATCCAGTTCCGTTTGGTACACTAGCAACAATATTTCCTGCTGGCGCAAAATTAGGTCGATTGTTATCGTGAATATTATTATTAAATACTCGAGTAGCGTTACCTGATTTAGTCAATCCTGGTAAATCAAAAACTAAAATCCCGCCCGTGTTATCAAATGCTTCATTATCAAAAACATCTGCATTAGTCGTATTTTCGATTTCGATACCTGCGACATTTCCTTCTGCAATACAATTTTTCAAAATCACTTGGTCAGATTGTCCTACATATATTCCAGCATCAGATGCACCATAAGCATAGCAATTATCAATATACACTTCTGTACAAAGTACTGGGTATAATCCATATGCTCCATTGTCCGTACTTGGATCTCCTGACCAAATAGTAGCGATATTTACAAAACTGATTTTGTTACAATCCTTAGTTTTCAAAGCATCTCCTTTGGAATCTCGGATAGTCAAATTCTCAATCCGAATACTATTCGAATTAGTAATTAAAACACCTTCTCCTCCTGAAGTTTGTCCACTAAAGTCTAAAAAGGTTTTGTCCTTACCTGCACCTTTAATGACAACATTTGTTTTGCCATCCATGGAAAGAGTATTTCCAAAAGTAAAAACGCCTTCCTCAAAAATAATCGTGTACTCCTCTTCCACTTCAATAAAAGCAAGCTGAGCATCATCTGCTGAAGTAGAACTCTCAGCGATAATAATTTCTTTTGCTGGTTCTGGATCTATGTCTGGAGTATCATCATCCTTACAAGAAGTCATAAAAATAACCGGAAGAGAAAATAGAATAATCCAGATTGGGTTTTTGATAAATTTAGTCATAAAAGTTTTTTTATAAAAGTTTGTTAATAAAATAATGTGCTATAATTTCTAAAAATAACTTCGTAAACTATGACTAAATCGTGGGCTGATGATCTATTTATGGTAGAAATGGTGTAAAATGTATCAGTTTGGTGTGAATGGAAAAGAGAAGTCAAGACTCTAATAGTTATTGAGTTATTTGTTATTAAGTTATTATGCGAATCAAGGATTCAATGCAAAGAGATATGCCCTTAAGTACATAATAAAAAAATAGTGATTTGTGCCGTAGATAGATCATGCGATACAACAGATACGGTACCTCGCGACACGAAAAGAAGCATTTAATTTTTTTCTATCGACATTTGATACCTAGTATGTTTGACAGCATCTCTCGTTTCGTTTGAATCCTTGATTCGCAATTATTGTAAAAAAAATTATTGAAAGCAATAATCTCAAGAGTCTTAAAGTAGAATTAAGGCATTTCTTGATGGTGAGGCTTTATTTTTATTTCAAATTCATCTTTATACGTTTCCGAAACTTTGAATAAGGAACTAGGTAAATGTTCCAGTTGCAATTGAAAGCCACCTTTTTCGCGATGAATGATTTCTACCTTTTGTAAATTGACCATAAAGGAACGATGTATTCGCATCAGGTCAAGATTATCAACGATAGTTTTACTAATACTTTTTAAATTAGTTCTAATTAGTTTCTTTTCCACTTTTCCATCTTGATCATAATAAATGGAGGTATAATTATTTTCAGATTTTAGATATAAAATTTGTTTAACTTTTATCCCAAACAAGATGGTTCCATTTTCATGGGTAAATATTTGTTGATTGGAGGAAGGTTTAGGAGAATTTACTTTTTGTTCCACTTGAGTCTTAAGCTTAAATACCGCAATCAATAAATAGGCAAGTAGGTAAGGAATAATGGCTAATGAAATCGTATATTTTATGATGAGAAAAACTTCAGTAATAAAGGGCTCCTTACTTTCTCCGAAAAGCAAGTAAAAACTGATACATAGACACATAAATTCAAAAATGCGCCAAAGGGTAAATTGTCTTAAATTAAATCTTGATAAGTTAAATCTTGGTCGGAGCAAAAATTGAGTAATACTTATGATGATTGCTCCAAAAATGCCAGCACTCCAAATAGGTAAATAATGACCAAGGGCAGAATCATATCTTATTTGATCAAGGTTAAATGGATTATAGATTAGGATAAAAAAAGTAGAAAAGATACCGCTAAAGACGACTAAAAATACCTTACTCTTAGCATCATCTAAGAATGGAAAAGGTTTTGAAAAAAAGAAAATTATTTTTTGTTTGTTACTTCTTGCAACCATCAGTAGAGTATGCGTTTTTACTTTGAAATGTAAGATAACAAGAATTATATAATTCTTGCTTACTTGTCCAATATCGCTGGTACCCAAGGGAACAATAAATAAATCGAAGGTGTAGGAGGCTAATTTTATCGATTGCCACAACAATTGCCAAAGAACCAATAATTATAATTGATCGTAAAACCGCAAAATAAGTCGGTAAATAAAAAAAGCCCTTGCAAATCGTTGATTTACAAGGGCTTCAAAATCTTTGGTGATCCCACCAGGACTCGAACCTGGAACCTGCTGCTTAGAAGGCAGCTGCTCTATCCAGTTGAGCTATGAGACCAATTCTGGATATATGCTTTAAAAGCGAGCGCAAATTTATACCTTTTTATTATAAAAGTGCAATTTATACCAAGTATTTTTTCAAACCAAATAACCTTTCTTTCAGTTCCCATCCTTCCATTTATTTTTCTAAATTCACGGCGTTTTTAAAAATCAAAGCAAACTATGAGCGTATTAAATAATATTAAAATCGAAGAAAGTTGGAAAAATGCGTTGTCTGATGAATTTCAACAACCTTATTTTGCCGCTATCAACCAATTTATTTTGCAAGAGCAGCAAGCAGGTCATACCATTTTCCCTTCTGAGCCACTTATTTTCAATGCATTTAATGCTACGACTTTTGATAAAGTGAAGGTTGTGATTCTAGGACAAGATCCATATCATAATATTGGGCAAGCACATGGCTTGAGTTTCTCTGTTCCTGATGGAGTAAAAATTCCGCCTTCTTTGGTAAATATGTTTAAAGAATTAAAAACAGATCTTGAAATGGAAATTCCGACAACTGGGAATTTACAAAAATGGGCCAACCAAGGTGTACTACTTCTCAATGCGGGGTTAACGGTAAGAGCACATGAAGCTAATTCTCATAAAAATGCGGGCTGGCATAAATTTACCGACGCAGTCATTCAAAAATTATCAACGGAACGAAAAGGTATCATCTTTTTACTCTGGGGAGGTTTCGCCAAAAAGAAATCAAAGTTAATTGATCATGCAAAGCATCATGTTTTGATGACGGGACATCCTTCTCCTTTGAGCGCGAATCGTGGATATTGGTTTGGAAATAAACATTTTTCGAAAACAAATGCTTTATTGGAAAAACAAGGATTAACGGCGATTGATTGGACGCTATAAGAAACAGGGGCGAAGGGAATATCGAACAAGGAATATCCAATTTCGAAGTTTGACGATACTGTTTGTATTTTTCAATGTGAAATTTCGTCAAACTTCGAAATTGGATATTCAAAAAAATAAGTTTTGGGAAATATACGAAGCCCCTAACTCCTAACCGAGAGCCCGATAATTCGGGAGACCAGCCTGACCGCCTGACTCTTATTTAAGATTTACAATCAACTTCACGTACTCCCCTTCCTCTACTTTCTCATTTAGATTCTCATCAATCAGAAATACGAAATATAATTTTCCAAAATTAGAATTTTCGATATTCACCTCAATATCTTGCATACAATAATTTTCTACATCGAAACTTAGTTGAACGATTCCATTTTCTTTTTTCGAAACCAAATTCGCTCGTTTCTCTTCTTCATTATTGTAAAAGATATAATGATGCGCGTGGTCATCAAAAAAGATACATTCATATTGATCATCTTTGGGGCCAGCCATACTTGTTCCGGCAGTAAGCGATGGTATTTTATCAAAAGATTTCCCCGGTTCAAATTGCTTAAAAATATCAGGATCAATATCTGCGACTAATCTTGCCGCATAATAGTTTTGAGCAACATCATCATCTCTTTTGATTTTAAAAAAAACAGTAAATTTTTCCTTGGCCAAATCAATAGTTTGCTGAGAAGTATTGATCTCAATTTCTGTATTGCCTTGTTGTATTTTCAAATCAAAATCATTTAATTGGCTCGGCAATTCAGTCGATTGAAAAATAGACAGGGAAAAGACCATCAAAAAAGTAAAAATATAGGTGGATGACATAATAGTTAAGATTAGTTTTTGGAAAAAATAATTTAGTAATAGAGTGTTGTTCGTGTGTTTGGTGCTTGGGCATTGAACACTAGTTTATTTATTTTTAAAAAAAACTTGGTTCCAATGTATTGATCTTCTCACCAATTACAATGACTTGATTGAATTAGCAAAACTAAAATTTCGAAAATATTATTTAGGGAATTAGAAGGTTTGAAATAAAGTAGATAGGTCTAAATGTAGTCAATACAAATGTAAATATTTTAATCCAACATATTCAAAGAAACGACAGACTTTAACAATACATTTTAAAAAACGTAATATTTAAGCTATTCCTCATAGGAATCAGGAGTCAGGGGTTTCTTGTTCTCCTCGTTTTTTGAAAAACAGTAATACCTGTTGGGGAAAACAAGAAGCCCCTGACTCCTAATCGATCAACTTATTTTCCATAAACTTCTCCTCGACAAGCTTTCAAAGTATTCATCAAAAGAGAAGTTACCGTCATCGGGCCAACTCCTCCTGGAACTGGCGTGATATAACTTGCCTTGGCCGCTACCTCTTCATACTTCACATCACCGGTCAATCGATAACCCCGTTTAGCATTGGCATCTTCTACTCGATTAATTCCAACATCAATAATCACTACTCCATCTTTCACCATATCAGCAGTTAAAAACTCAGGAATTCCTATCGCAGCAATGATAATATCAGCTCGCAAAGTATGTGATTTTAAATCCTTCGTTCGACTATGACAAAGTGAAACTGTTGCATTCCCAGGTCTCGCTTTTCTTGATAACAAAATGCTGATCGGAGTTCCGACAATATTACTTCTTCCCAATACCACGCACTCTTTTCCTTCCACCTCTATATTGTATCGATCCAACATTTGCATAATTCCAAAAGGTGTCGCCGGCAGATAGGCAGGCAATCCTTGCGCCATTCGTCCGAAGTTAGTCGGATGAAATCCATCCACATCTTTTCGAGGATCAATGGCAAGCGTTATTTTTTCTTCATCGATGTGTTTTGGCAAAGGAAGTTGCACGATAAATCCATCTATCTCATCATCATTATTTAGCTCCGCTACAATTTCCAATAATTCTTCCTGGGTGGTTGATATATCTTTTCGAATCATCGTAGATTCAAAACCAACTTGTTCGCACGAGCGAACTTTATTTCTTACATACACTTGACTCGCTGCATCTTCACCAACCAACACGGCAGCGAGGTGTGGAATTTTTCCACCAGCTTCTCTGATTTTTGCAACTTCAATTGCAATTTCTTCTTTGATTGTATTAGCAAGTCCTTTACCGTCGATAATGTTTGACATAAGCGAAATTTGAATAGATTTTATTTGTTTACGTTGAATTCCGAAAACATTCGGGAACATTCGGGAACATTTTAAAGTCCCCATACAATTTTCATTTAGAATAAACTCTAATGATTATTAGAAAAGCACAAATATAAAAAACGCGCTGACTAAAATAGGCAGGCGTTTTTATTTTTTCGAAAAAAGAAAGAATTATTTGATAGTAATTTCGACTCTTCGATTTAAAGCCTTTCCCTCCTCTGTTTCATTTGGTACGATCGGATTTTTTTCATCTAATCCTCGAATAGAAACCCGCCTCTTTTTTATTCCATTTTCAACCAAAAAGGTTCTTATTCTTCTGGCTCTATCTCTTGATAATGTTTTATTACTTTTTGTATTTTCCTCCTTATCTAGATAACCTAACGATGATAATCCTGCGCCTGAATTTTGCTTCAAATATTCCGAGGCTTGATCTAAGTAATTTTTTAAGTTAGGAGTCATTTCTAGTTTGCTAGATCCGGAATCAAAATAAACGGTGTAAGTAAGGGAGGGAGAAAATTTAACTTCAGCTGGAATCTCGACTACTACTACTGCTAATGCTGCTGCTTCCTCCTCCACCTTTTCATTCCCTTCAAAAATGACTGCATTGTAGATTTTTCTTCCTTCTAATTTTCCAATCAACTCTTTCCCAGAAGTTGTAATTTTATCTGCGGGTGTTCCATATTTCACTAATTTGGCTTTGATCGCTTCTGCTCTTTCTTTTCCTAAATTACTCTCGCCCCTATATTTTTCAGTAGCGTAATAAGTACCAACTAAACTCAAGATTCGATTTTCATTACTTTTAAAATGTGCCGCAACTTTTTTCAATTCACCATTAATTGGTGCTGGAATAGTGGCAAATATTCCATCTTTTTCAAACGAAAAGGCCTCTACACTCTTGGATTTAAATGCACCATCTGTAAATGAAAACTTAACTGGAGGATATGAGCTAATACCAAAATCAGTAAAGCTAAGTAACCAAGCACCGATGAGAATAAATAAAAATGATAAAATTCCTACTGCGGTGTTATTCATAGTTGTGTTATTTTTCCTGAAAAAATTAATCCAGAGTTGGTTTGTAAAGAAGTTTCAAGTCGAGCTGTTCTAGGGATAACCAAGATTGTTTAATCGGTTAGTAAATTTAGAAAAAAACTAATAAAAGCAAGAAATATATTTTTACACATATAATTCAAGAGAAATGTAAAATTATCTTTATTCAAAATTTTAAAATAAAAAAAACCACTTTATGCAACTCCATCATATTCAAAAAAACAAGAATATTTTTTTCAAAAAAAAATACAAAAAATAAAGTTATCAATATTTTCTCTTTATCTTGGGTGTATACTGGTCTATGGTACAATAAATTAATATCCCTAACTCTAAACTCTTTATTCACTCAGTAACGGTCTAATCATACGTTTATAATTTAGACAAGGATATTTTATTCTCAATTTTTACTTTAATGAAGGATAGATTGTTGATACTTTGACTGAATTCAAGTGAAAAATGAGAGCAAAAGATTCCGTCCAAATCGGGGAATTATGATTTGACCGTTACTCATGTGACTAACCTTTTATTTGTTGGCCACAGGTAATATAGACTCAAGTCCAAATTTCTTAACCCCTTAATAAAAGAAAAAATACAATGACAACTTTAATTTTTATCCTAGCGATTAATTGGTTGTACTTCATACCTATCTTATTATTTGGAATAGCTGCATGGGTACTAGGTATATTTTTTGGAAAAAATGCTGCTAATACTGAGAACACTAGTTTGTTGAGGGAGAAAGATACTAACTTGAATCTTGTCCATCTCAATTTGAAAAATGTACTTACCGCAAAGGATAAATTAGAAAACGAATATACTGGTTTGAAAAACAGATTTTCCTCACTTGAACTAGACTATCATACGGCCAAAAATATCGAACCTCGAGTGATCGAAAAAGAAATTGAAATCATCAAAGAAGTACCGGTTGAAATCATCAAGGAAGTAGAAGTCGAAGTCATTCGAGAAGTCGAGGTGATTAAAGAAATAACGGTGGAAAGGTTAGTGGAAATTGTAAAAGAAGTCGAAGTCATTAAAGAAGTGCCGGTCGAAATATACAATAACTACGAAACATTTAAAGCGGTGGATATGGTTAGAGAAGTGCCCGTTGAAATCATCAAAGAAGTAGAAGTCATTCGAGAAGTAGAGATAATCAAAGAAGTGCCCATTGAAACAATCAAGGAAGTGGAAGTGATCAAAGAAGTAGAAGTCATCAGAGAGGTGGCGGTTATTCAAGAAGTAGAGGTAATCAAAGAAGTAGAAGTCATCAAGGAAGTTCATGTGATGAAAGAAGTCGAAGTCATTAAAGAGGTCGAAGTCATCAAAGAAGTCGAAGTCATCGTAATTAAAGAAGTGGAAGTGATCAAAGAAGTAGAAGTCATCAAAGAAGTGAAAGTTGAAGTGATCAAAGAAGTTGAAGTCATCAAAGAGGTGAAAGTTGAAGTGATCAAGGAAGTCGAAGTCATCAAAGAAGTGGAAGTCGAAGTGATCAAAGAAGTCCCAGTTGTAATTGAAAAAGAAATCGAAGTGGAGGTGATCAAAGAAATCGAAGTGGTCCAGGAAATACCCGTTGAAGTCATCAAGGAAGTCGAAGTGATTAAAAAAGTGGAAGTCATCAAAGAGGTGATCGTAGAAATAATCAAGGAAGTGGAAGTGATCAAAGAAGTGCCAATCGAAGTTACCGTATTTAAAGAAGTGGAAGTGATCAAAGAAGTCGAGGTCGAAGTGATTAGAGAAGTGGAGGTGATCAGAGAAGTTGAAGTGATCAGGGAAGTCCCAGTAACGCTTCATACCAATACTCAGACAGTCAAAGCCGTGGAAATGTTTAGAGAAAAAACGGTACTTAAAGCTAGTAATAGACAATCAGGTTACCGATCTGAATACCTGCAAATCGTAGAGGGTATCGGGCCTAAAATCGAAAAACTGCTGCATGCTGCTGGAATTAATAATTGGGATGAGCTTGCGG
>Ga0115005_10000908_pt1 | contig 23187 bp, 28 predicted proteins | sample ArcOceMetagenome_FD_87163 | JGI IMG/M metagenome (GOLD analysis project Ga0115005, IMG submission 87163) | Marine eukaryotic phytoplankton communities from Arctic Ocean - Arctic Ocean - Greenland ARC118M Metagenome | ecosystem: Environmental > Aquatic > Marine > Oceanic | place: Arctic Ocean...
ACATATTGATATGAGTTTTTGGATCACACTTTTGCTTTGGATCAAACACCAGGTTCGCTTTATCAATTTGCTTTCTCGCTGGACTGGTATTCCACGGAGCAAACGCATTGGGTATGGCGTACTTTAAATCAGCAATATTCACCACCTCACGGTTCTTATGATCCCAAACCGTTTGTGACGGATTTAGGTAAACATACCGATTAAGGGCCATGGCCAATTCCCCTTCCCCCTCGTCTTTGGTGGTGATGGTTTTTTTCACAGCCTCCTCAAGCACTTGGCGTTTATCAGAAGCATCCCACCATTCTTTACCTACTTTAGCCCCAGCCAGCGCCATAAAACCCGCTTTTTTAAGGACTTTCTTTTGGTTTATATCCCAAACATTTGTGGTGCCAGCAATCAAAGCAAAGCGCTCAGTAACTTGCTCTAAGGTGATAGCGCTTGTGGTAATGGTAATCTCAGCCGCACCTGTACTTTCAGAGGGTGCGGGAGATTCATTAGCCGCAGGTAAACTTGCATCAATAACAGGCTCAAGCTGCGCCGGCAACAGCACCGCATCTATTTGCTGCTTTACCGCATCCAAGCCACTGGCCACATGTAAATCATTAAAGTCTGAACACTTTTTAATATCAGGCATGGGCCACCTCTTTAATCTCTGCCATTAAATGATTAAAGTTTGGCACCACAAAGGCACACCTAGCAGCATTAGCCGCTTTTTTAGCCGCACTCAAGCCATCATTCTTTTCAATGGCCTTTAGCTCACCCGTTTCTTTTTCAAACTGATCATTATCACCACAGATCAGCATTGGGTACTTAGGAAAAGCCGCGCGCACCAATGGCGCTATTTTAGTTAAATTTCCCGAATCCCAACACACATAAACAGGATACCCTGTAGCCATATGAATGGAGGCAGCCGTTACAAATCCTTCCGCCAAACAGATTGGCACCTCACCATCATTAGGCCGAACAGTGCCGATTAAATAACAGGTTTCAGATTTACGGCTGTTTTTAATAAACATTTTTGTGGCACTTGGCTTAATCACTTGCAGAGACCATAAAAGCCCCTGTATATCAAACATAGGAATTACAAAATCTCCTTTCTTAAACCATGTAAATGAAACGTCATCAGGGCTTTGCTTTTTCTTGGCTGCCATGGCCACCATGTCTTTATGTTCTATCAAGGTAAACACCGATAATTCAACAAGGTTAACCACCACCATAAAACTATTGGCCACAAACTTACCGCCCATGGGGCCAACCTGTTTGCGCTGCAAATATTCCGAATCACCCTCAACACTTAAAAAATCACTGGCCCATGCTTGCTGTGACACAAGAGAGATTTGATTTTGTAAACTTTGAAGCTGTTCTTGTTCAATGGCCGCCTCTTTTTCACGCAATTCACGACGCACTTGATACTCTTGCTGACGCTGCTTTTTTTCTTGTTCTGACCATTCTTTTTTAGCTGGCTTATAACCTTGATCCATTGCCAGCTTAAACAAGGTCGCTATAGTGGCTGTGCGCTTGGTCCCTGTTGTCTTTATAGACTTCCATGAACTTTTAAAATTTGATTTATTATATTTCTCACTGCTCATAGACCATGATTCAAAAATATCACGCCCTAAATCACCAAATTCATTTTTAACAGCACCGCCGATTGTTACCCAGTCAACACGACTACATCCGGCATCCAAATAACCCAAAGCTTCTGCGGCCTCTTCTAACGTGCATTGTTCGTATTGCATCTTATTTATTCACCCTGTTATTCAATACATTGTATGGCTCATACAATGCCAACTGCGCAGCTTCAGCATCGGCTTTATGTTCAATTAAAAACGCTGAACGACTCAATAAAACCGTTAATGCCTCAATCATTTCTTTTACATTTTCACATTCAACATGCTGCAAATAATGCTTGATTGCCTGACTGGCAAAATATTCCTGCTCACTTTGCTCTAACATGCTTCTTCTATGTCATCGCTCATAAACTGCTTAGAACGTTCAACCACGGTTAAACTGGCTTGCATCAAACGCAAACTGGCTTTTTCTAGATCAATCATTTCATTTTTATCCACTACGCCATCAGCCAAACTACTTTGCACATTTTGGGTAAGCGCACCCACACGGGTAACAAGTTCAGTGATGTTGTCCAACATACTGGCATCACACGGCAAACTTTCTAACTTAGATAAATCAATGGCCACCGCATCCACACGACTACAAATCACATCAACGATTTCATGGCCACGGGTAACGGTTAAAATCTGCTCCACATCAGCTGCGCTTAATTTATTGCGTTCACAGCTTGGGTTTAATTTTTGTTGCAGCGAGCGAATGCCCGTTAATTGAGAGACAGCCTCAATGCCACCAGGAAACGCTTTTACAACGTCACGGCAAGCTTGATCTAAGTTTTGAGTTTTCATGTAGTGGGTTCCCTTTTTTATCACTGTTTAGAAAAATATACTAAAATGCGAATATGCATTACTTAATACGATTTACAGACAACCTATTTCGGATTGATACAAATGCTTAATTTTTTCACCAAGCTTCCAAAGCGGCATAGAGCCTTTATAAATTCTATGAATAGTTGGCTGACTTGTACCCACAGCTGTGGCCAAGGATCTTTCAGTCCATTTAGCAGAGCCGTCAATAAGCGCCTTAACCCAATCTGTTGGTTCCAACTTTTTATCCTCATTAATCAACGTATCAAATAATACGCTTTCGTATCTTTCATTGCAAGTGATACGTACACGTATTTAAATGCAGACAAAATAAGGTGAAAATAATGACAACTGTGGCAAAAAGACTCGAAGCCCTGCTGAAGTCAAACAACTGGAATGAATACGATTTAGAACGTGAAAGCGGTGTGAACCAGCCAACGATTCACAGAATCGCCAGTGGTGAAAGCAAAAGCCCAAGGCTGACCAATCTAACCAAGATTGCCAAAGCGTTTAACGTGTCTGTGGCCTACCTTACTGGGCAAGAAAGCACAGCAAACAGCCCAACAGAGAACAACTACGACCACCTGCCACCAGCAGCACTTAAGTTAATTAGAAAAATAGAGCAAGCCGCAGACGAAAACATCAACGAAGATGATTATCTGCAATTAGAAAAACTACTAGAAAGGTTTATGAAGAACTAAACGTCCAACATATAAGATGGATTCATTGACCGGCACAACTCACGCACACCCAGCAAGCCCTGCTTATTAGGCAGCGAACACAAGCGATCCAAGGTTTCACTTGGGGTTTCACCAGGCACAACCGACTGAGCAACACTCAAGCAGGCTTTCAACAAATCCTGAACATCCAAACACGCAATCAAACGATGCATGTCTATTTCACGTCCAGAACTGTCTAAAACAAACTGTCCTGCATCCATAAGCAACGTGGTGCGCTCTAGCTGAATAACCACAATCAACTGCTTTGATTTAGACACGCCCAGCATAACCGCCTCAACAGGCAAGCTACTCAGCATGTCACATAAACGTGAAATATCATCATGACCATTACCCGTAGATTTAACCCGCAGTACAGCAGGTAATTCCACATGATCAATCAGATCATTAGCCGACATAAACTTATCCATCCATTCATCTTGAAAAGAACGTTCTAAGCGCGACACTATTTCAGCATTCATATTGCCTTCATCAAAACGAGCATGGAGGCTCGAAGGCATTCTAATGGTTGTTTTTATACGATCCGTCATAGTGGCGCAGTGTACTGCATGATGGCCGTATTTTAGCGCCTGACGTCACTATGACGTCACATTTTTATTATAAACACTCTTTAAGAACAGCAACAGCCGATCCCTATGCTCATCAGGCATTTGGCTGATAACACCGTGCAACTGACTCTCTTGCGGCCCCTCTACTCCCAATAGAAGAAAATCAGCACTGCATTGCAAAATACCGCACAATTGAATCACCCTTCCTGATGGCAACGTATGACCATTGCGCCACTTATAAACCACCTGAGAACTGGCACCACAGCGCTCAGCCAACGCCTCCACAGTAATATCCAGCCCATCCATGCGCTCACTAATCCTTTGCCCTCTGGCTTCGTCTCGCATGTATGACAACCTAAAAATGTGAACAACAACAGCGCCTTTCTACTAATAGTAGAACATATGGTGTAATTCATACTTTTTTCTACCCTCAGTACATGGCGCAGGCAAGCCAAACAAGGCATTTTATTGACACTTAAATCAGTTATATGGATATAACAATGGAAGAGCTACTCTGGAACTCCGAACACATTAATGCATGGATCAAAGACCCAAGCGGGCGCTATCTAAAAGCATCAGAAGGATTTGCCCTACACGCAGGGCTCGACAGCCCAAAAGAGATCATTGGCAAACAAGACCATGAACTAATCTGGCAAAAAAACGTACAGCGTATTTACCATTACGACAAAATGGCCCTCGCTGGCTTACCCGTAAAAAACTCTCACCAAATCATTCAAACCAAACACGGCCTAAAAACCATTTTGGTAAACAAACACACTGAAAATAAATTACTGATCGGCAATGCCGTAGATATAACAGGGAAAGTACTCATGCAACAGCAAGGCCGCTGGAACATAAAAACAGGCATGTTTGAACTGGGGTCACTAACCCTAACCCATAAAGAAGTGGACGTGATCCGGCTTTTACTGATTGGCCAATCCGGCAAACTAATAGCCGCCAAACTGAATATTCACGAAAAAACCGCCGAACAACGCATAGACACACTAAGACGTAAATTCAGAGCTGGCAGCAAAGTTGCCCTAACCGAAAAACTGCACAGCGCAGGGCTTACCTATCTGGCCATGCAAAAGGATCAGTTCATGTTATAGGGAAAGCACCTATAGGAATTTTCCCCATACCGAATATTTACCCACCATGAATAATGCACCTACAGGATTAATAATTAGTAGAGGCCACTCATGGACACCATCAAGCAAATCAAACTAGAAAGCCCTAGTTGTAAAACCACTGTATACCTAGAATTCGACCAACAGGACGTATTCATTAAAGCCAACGGATGGCTCTCCCCTGACCTCACCAAACAGCTCATTAGCCAACTAAACACATTAAATCTTAAAAAATAATACGCTTACGTATTGACAAGATACCTTTTTGCATCATTTAATACGCTTACACATTATTTAATGCATTTAACCGTTTCACATAGAAACAAAGAGGCTTGTCATGACCCACGCAATTGAACAACAACTGGCCGCCCTTAGGAAAGATGTAACCGGGCTAACTGAAATAAACGCCGACCTGAAAGACAAAATAATCGACCAAGAAGAAGAGCTTGAAAGCTTGCGCCAGCACATCAGCCAAACATCTAAAGAATTTCGCCAAGAGCGCAAACAACCCAAAGGCCTATCAGCCCACGCTATGAAGCTGATCCGCAGTGTCGAGAATCGCATTGGCAAAATGGAAGACAAACTATTTTTAGACCAACAAGTAATTGAAAACTCTGCAAATGCCGTGCGACAGCTAACCCGCGAACTTACTCAAACGGTGGCCGCCAATGATTAATTCAAACGCTAAAGCCAACACAGCAAGCAAAACCCACAGCGTATTAAAAGTGGCACTCATGCACGGCCACAGCCAAAAAAGCCTATTTAAAAAACTGCGTGACAGCGGCGTACTGTTTGGCTTTGGCACCGTTCGCAATTTACCTAAACCCCAATACATACGGGCCGGTTATTTCACCACCGCCACCACCACCTTCATGGTTGGCGAGTATTACCACCAGCACGAACAAACCCGCATCACACAATCTGGCCTTGGCTTTATTAAAAAATTACTTAATGGCGAACACACCGCCATTCCAACACCCGCCATAAACAAACAACTGGGACAACAAACCCTAACCCATTTAAGGCAACAACTAGCGGCCAATTAACCCTAAAATCAATAAGGAACCACCCATGACAAATACAAACCATCACCGCATTTTAAAGTTCAATGCTCGTTACTTAGCAGTTCTTGCTTCTGTAATCCCAAAAAATGACGTCCGCTATTATTTAAACGGTTTTTTTACCACTCCCCACGAATCTGGCATTGGAGCATATTTAGTTGCAACTGATGGCCACCATATGGTCATTATTTATGATGAAACAGCCGAAACAAATGGAGATTGGATTTGCCAAGTTACCCCAAAACTCCTAGCTACAGCCAAGAAAAAAGGGACTGGCACAAAGTCATTATATAACGGAGCTGGGACAGTTCACTTTATTAACAACACAGTCTTTGTTGCAAACAAAAATGCTAGCCAAATGCAATTGCCTGCTGGGGTATTTGAGATCAATGGCAAGACAGGAGAAATCAACGAAAACATTTTGCACTGTGAATACAGCAAGCCTATCGAAGGTAAATACCCTGATTTTAAAAGAGTTATTCCCGAAAAAGCAGATGAAGACCAAATACCATTATTCAACCCTACATACTTAGACTTTGCCGACAGCATTAAAAAACAACTTGGTGACCCAAGAGTCAATGCCGCCAAACTTTACGGAAACGGCCCCGACAAATCCCTAATTGTTCGATTTCCTATGCATCCTGAAATTTTGGCCATCATCATGCCAATGCGTGAAGACAAATCAGACAAGATTAAAGCAATCCCCGATTGGCTTGTTCGCCTCAACAAAGAAGAAAAAGAAACTGAAGCAGCCTAATACTGCACAAATACAACAGGGAACCAAACCATGCTTACCAGACCAATTAAATTTTCATTATTCATTGTGGGCTTAATTTGCGCATTCATTAGCTTGTTATGCAGCGCCCTACTGTGGATCAGTTTTTCAAATAATCTATTAGACAGTATTTTATTGGGCATCACTTCAGGGGCTTTTGTGGCCGCCTCTTATTTATTTGTACCCGTATTAATGCGTTTACTGGAATTTAAACGCTGGGCAATGCTCATTGCCTTATTCTCATTGGAAGCCATCCTAACCTTAAGCAGCTTGGCTGCCACCGTAGGTTTTTTAGAAAGCCGCTACCAAAACCAAAGCCAGTTAGAAATCAGCGGCAGTGATCGCTACTTACAACACCAGGCACGCATTAATAATTTAACCGCCCGTATAAACGAATTAACCGAACTGGCAAAACAAGATAGAAAAACAGAAAAATACCGCGCCCGTGCCGAACGCCTATTAAACAAAGCGGATCGCCTAAGCCAAGAATTAGACTTATTACTGAACACCCGCCTAACCCACACCAGCCAAAAAGCAGGCAACACACTGGCCAATGACCTAGGCCAAGACCGCTACGGTTTATGGGTAATAATGGCCGTCATCATAGACGGCTGCCCAATGGCCTGCTTTGCGCTGGTGAGTTTAAAAGGCAAACAAGAAAGCACCCCACTGCCACACCCAATTAAAAAGCCCGCCCCGCAAATCGCCAACACAGAATCAACACCAAATACCCATGATTTATACCAGGCATTGGCAGAAGAAATACAAGCAGGCACCCACGGCGAAAAACCCGCCATGCGCAACATCATTGCCGACAAAAAAATTCGTTACACCACCGCCAAAGACCTGTTTGAACAATTGGTAAAAAACGGCGTACTCAAACAAAACGGCAACCGCTTTGAAAGGATTGTGTCATGAGCAAAAACCCCATCGACTTTAGCAAGTGCCACATTTGCTTAGATGAAGAAAAGAAACTGAAAAATTATTACGGCTTTGCCATGTGCAATGCCTGCATAAAGCTGGAACAAGAAACCGATTGGGACCAGTACGAAGAAGACAAACGCCAGCGCATGGCCGAACAAAACGAACACTAAAAGGAAAGCACCATGAAAACACACCAACACGCCCAAGCCATTTTAATTGGCAACCCAGTTTTTTTAGACACGGAAACAACAGGCTTTGAAAACGATGATCAGATCATTGAAATTGCTATCATCGATGCCAACGGTAAAGAACTGATTAATAAGCTGGTAAAAGCCAACAAACCCAGCCACCCGCAAGCCACTGAAACCCACGGCCTAAGTGATGCTTTCATTGCCACAAACGGCGAAGACTGGAACCACATTTGGCCAGAAATACACAAGATTTTCAGCAGCCACAACGTATGCATTTATAACAGTGCCTTTGATGTACGCATGTTAAAACAAACCTGCGAAGCTCACGACCTAACCCCCTACAACCCGTTCGATCACGACATCATGGAACTGGCCAACCGCCACTTTATTGATCACGCAATCTGGGACACAGAACGCAGCCAATTCAAACGCCTATCACTGGCTAGGTGCTGCGAAATTGCTGGCATCACATACCAGGGCAACGCCCACCGCGCCATTGTGGACTGCCACGCCATGATGGATTTATTGAAGTTCATGGCCAACGACACTCGCCAAATCAACCTAGACACAGATGCCAGCAATGATGATGTTTTGGTTATTGAGGTGGAAGCGTGATAATTAACAGTCAAAAGCTTTCTAAAGAAATAACTAACGCAAAAAAAGAAATGCAGCTTCATCCCATGATTGAAGAAACTCGCTTTGCCATCTCAGAAAAGAACGGCATACAAGTTCAAATTGTAATCACTAAAGATGAAGAAGAGCATTTATGCGAAATCAAACACGGCATTACATGCACCAAAAAAGATTCTGCTAGCTACACTTTAATGCCAGCTGAACTTACCGCCGAAAATGGAGCTAAAGCACTGCTAATAGGCGAATTCAATACAGAGCACAGTATCGAATGCCACGAGTGCGAAGGGCTTGGGCATTACGACACAGAGGAAATGGAAGAATGCGATGACTGTGAAGGCCGAGGTGCTTTTATAAACAAAACACCAATTGACTGGCCAACAATCAAAAAAATCTATGCTATGGCAGTAAAGGGGTTGCAAATAAAATGAACACAGTTTTTTTATTAATGGCGGAATTTGAAAGCCCATCTGTGCCACTTGAGAAAGTGGCCCCTAAATACTTTGGCCTAAACGACTTAAACAAAGCCAAGCGCATGGCCGCTAAAAATGAACTGCCCATCGCTTTTTTTAAAGCCACTGGCAGCAATAAATGTCCATGGCATTGTCATGTGAAGGATTTAGCGGATTTGATTGATACTAAGCGCGAAGCGGCTAATGAAGAGTTTGAGAAGAGTAACTCATGATAAGATACAAGAAAAAGAGTCCAGCCCACTCGCATGAGCAAAAAAATAAGAATCATCGGACCAAGAATCCAATACCCTGAAATATACTCAGGGTACACTTATTTTATGAAATGCAAGAAAACCTCAATAGTGAAAATTGGGTTTTCACGCAACCCCACAAAAAGACTACTCGACCTAAAACTTATCGGGTCAAATTACAGTAATTACGACTTCAAAATACTCTTTGTAATAAACGAAAATATTGAAAGAGCCGCTCACAATGCCCTGCGATACAGCACCCCAAAGACCAGAGAAACATACATATTCAATGAAATAACACCCCTTGATTTTGCCAAGTGGCTAATAACCCCAAGAGGCCGATGGCCAGATGAAAACAAGTATGATACCGAAGCATCAAACATGCGCAAAAAGATCAAACCAATAAATTAATCCAACACCTTAGTTTTCCATTCCCAATCAACCCACTTATCTATGGGCTTTGTGTGCCGCAAATTAGCATAGCGCTTTAAAGAGTTCCAATTCTGGTGGCCAGTAACCAAGGCCACGCGCGGCACATCCCAATGCTCACCATCCAAGCCGTTTTTCTCAAATAACCAACTGGTGCATTCATGGCGTAAATCATGAAAACGTAAATTAGGGTTATCAGGGCTTTCTTCTTTGCCATCAAAGGTTTGGTGAAACCCAGCCTCTTTGCGCATACGACTGTAATAATCCCCCACGCTGCGCGCATTATATGGAAACCAACGATCGTCTGTTTCATCTCTACTGTGTGGCATGGACAACATAACCGCCCACGCTTCATCAGGCACATACACCCACACATCATTACCCTGCTTTTTACCAGGATGCTTCATGTCTTTGATTAAAACTTCTTGGCGCTCATAATCCGTTTCTTTACGGGTAATGCGCGTAATCTCTGAAGCACGACGACCTGAAAACATGGCGAACACAATCACCTTATCCAGCATGATGCGCCCTTCTTGGTAATACTTACTGCAACGCTTACGGTGAGACAGAGACACTATCTCACTGATCTCTTTATATTCCGGCCTACGATCCCGCTCTTTTGATTTAGCAATGGCCCCTACCTTGGCCAATGTACGCTGCGCCTTTTCTATTACCTCAAATTTAACATTCACCCCCAGCAAATCTTCAGCCACAGAAAACACTTGGCGAATATACATATAATCTTGATTAGCGGTTTGCGCGGATGCTTCTTGTGAACGCTTCACCACATGATCCACCACGTTTTTAGTGGTCATGCCCTCAGCGGGTATCTGGCCAATTGGGTAACGTTTCAGTAATTGCAAAACGTTTTCTTTTGTTGCACCCCATGGCTTTAACGGCTTAACCGTTTCAATATACAAATCAATCAAATCAGCAAACGAAACAGAGCCCGACACCACCCCACTTTTTTTAGAGGCGATAGCCAGCGCCAAAGCATCAGGCTGTTCAAGCTCAACCTCACGCTTTTTGGCCCAAGCCTTTGCTAAAGCATCTTTTGAAAAGGTTTTGGATTCAGTAAAGATAACCTCTTTACCCTTAATAATCCGAATGTAAGCCGTATGAGACAAACTGCCATCGGCTTTTTCCCGCTTTCTAAATGTAGCCATGTTATAATTCGCGCCAGATGTGACAAGATTGGATGTGACAAGCTTTATTATCATATCTCGTCACACTTTTGTCACACCTATTTGTAGAAAATAGGCAGAATTAAGCAAGAATAGGCAGAAATAAGTACATGAGCGAAACGGCTAAAACCCCTATGAACACTGGCAAACCCCATAAAATCAGCCCTCGCCGCTTTTCTACCGCCCCTATGATGGACTGGTCTGATAAACACTGCCGTTATTTCTGGCGCCTGCTGAGTAAAGATGCCTTTTTGTACACCGAGATGGTGACTACCGGCGCCATTATTCATGGCAAAGGCGGCCCTGAGCGCTTTTTAGGCTACAACGAAGAAGAGCACCCGGTGGCATTGCAACTGGGTGGCAGCAAGCCTGCGGAGCTGGCCCAGTGCGCAAAAATCGCACAAGACTATGGCTACGATGAAGTAAATTTAAATGTGGGCTGCCCTTCTGATCGAGTGCAAAACAACATGATTGGTGCTTGTTTGATGGGCCACCCTCAGCTGGTGGCTGATTGCATCAAAGCCATGCAAGATGCCTGTGACATCCCTGTGACCATAAAACACCGCATCGGCATTGATGATCAAGACAGCTATGAAGAACTGCACCATTTTGTAGAGACCGTGGCCAATACCGGTTGTGAAACCTTTATTATTCATGGGCGCAAAGCCATCTTGCAAGGGCTATCCCCCAAGCAAAACCGTGAGGTTCCACCGCTTCGCTATGAAATCGTGCAGCGCATTAAAGAAGATTTTCCGCAGTTGGAAGTGATTTTAAATGGCGGCCTGAAAACCATAGATGAAATGCAACAGCAATTAAGCTGGGCCGACGGCGTAATGATTGGCCGCGAGGCTTACCATAACCCAGGCCTACTACTGGATGTGGATCACGCCTTTTACGGGCACGATCAAATCATAACTGATCGCAAAGATGTGATTCGCGCCATGTACCCATACATCGATGCACACCTAGCGCAGGACGGTAAACTGGCTTACATCACCCGTCACTTATTGGGACTGTTTAATGGCCTACCAGGCTCACGCCAATTCCGTCGCCACTTAAGCGAACAAGCTTACAAAAAAACAGCCACCCTGCAGACCATTGAAGATGCCTTAGCGCTAATGCCTGATGAGCTACCAGTGGACGTTATTTAAACTCTCATTTCAGAGCCAGCCTATGCACTGAGCTAAGTGTTTGACATTACCTGCCAGTTTCCACACAGTAAGGATATAAGAACAACATATCCAACATGGAAATTGGTAGCGTTATGAATCAAAGTGCCATCAACAAACTAGACGTTTTAAAAAGCATGACATCTGTGGTCGCTGACACAGGTGATATCGAAGCCATCAAGCTTTATCAGCCACAAGATGCCACCACCAACCCCTCTCTTATCTATAAAGCTGCTCAGTTACCTCAGTATCAAAATTTGATCAAGCAAGCCTGTGAGTGGGCTCAAGACCAAGACGGCGATTTATTAGAAAACACCCTTGATATGGTGTCGGTAAAAATCGGCCTAGAAATTCTTAAAACCGTACCCGGCTACGTATCCACTGAAGTGGATGCACGACTATCATTTGATACCGTGGCCACCGTACAAAAAGCCCGTAAATTAATTAGCCTATATGAAGCGGCCGGCATTGAGCGTACTCGCATTTTAATTAAGATCGCCTCTACCTGGGAAGGCATTCAAGCCGCCAAGGTATTGGAAGAAGAAGGCATAACATGCAACCTAACGTTATTGTTTAACTTTGCTCAAGCCGTGGCTTGCGCCCAAGCAGACGCCACTCTGATCAGCCCATTTGTAGGCCGCATTCTAGATTGGTACAAACAGGCTGAAGGCAAAGACAGCTACCCGGCTCCTCTAGACCCAGGCGTATTGTCTGTTTCTCGTATTTACCGCTACTTCAAAACCCATGGTTACAACACCATCGTAATGGGCGCGAGCTTCCGTAACCTAGGTGAGATTGAAGAGCTGGCAGGCTGTGACAAATTAACCATTAGCCCAGCCTTATTAGATGACTTACAGCAAGATCAAAGCCCGCTGACACAAAAACTAAGTACGGAGCAAACAAGCGAAGACAAAAAGTGGGACCCGCTAACAGAAAGTGAATTCCGCTGGTTACTTAATGAAGACCCTATGGCCACAGAAAAACTAGCCGAAGGCATTCGTAACTTTAGTAAAGACCTAGTATCCCTAGAAGACTTTTTACAAAAAGAATACCTGCATAAAAAAGAGGCCAGCCATGCTTAAAACTGTACTGGATTGGTTTAAACAAGAAGAAAAACAAGACCCTCAACATGAAAAAAGTTCAGCGGCACAACGTGCCGTTGCCGCTCTGCTTGTTGAGGTTTCACTGGCTGATGATCAGGTGACCACTGAAGAGCAAAATGCCCTGCCAAATTTGCTTACCGAGCACACAGGACTGACAAGCCAAGAATGCATAGAGCTGATTGATGCCGCTAAAAGCGAAGTGGATCATGCCGTTTCATTACACCAATTCACCCAGCATATTAATCAAGCATTCGAATTAGAACAAAAGTTAGAGTTGTTATGTAAACTATGGACAGTGGCGTTTAGTGACAACCATTTGGACCCCCATGAAGACCAAATGATCCGAAAGATATCAGACCTACTACACCTAAGGCACAGTGAATTTATGATGTGTAAACATAAGGTTTTAAACAGCCAATCATCATGACAGGTACGGTTTTACTGGCGGGCGCCAGCGGTGAAGTGGGCAAGCGCCTTGTCGACAACTTAATTGCGGACAACTCAATTGGCGAAATACACCTATTAACTCGACGCCCCTTGTCTATTAACCACAAAAAAGTGGTGGAGCACATTGTGGAATTTAATTCACTGGGTGAATTGAATTTCAATACTTCGTTTGACCACGCCTTTTGCTGTTTGGGCACCACCATAAAACAAGCCGGTTCCCAGCAAGCGTTTTACCATGTGGACTTCGACTATTGTGTTCAATTTGCAAAGCTTGCATCAAAACACCAGTGTCGTAATTTATCCGTTATTAGCTCCCTTGGTGCCAACCCAAATAGCAACAATTTTTACCTACAAACAAAAGGTAAAATGGAAAAAAGCATTCAAGCTTTAGGCTGGCACAAGCTGCTTATTTTTAGGCCAAGTCTATTAACCGGGCCTCGCGCAGAATTTCGCACTGCTGAAGTTTTAGGCGGTTACTTAATGAAATTAATAACGCCTTTAATGGTGGGCCCACTGAAACAATATCGTCCAATTCAAATGGACACAGTGGCCAAAGCCATGGCTTCGGCAAACCTTCGCCCTACTGAAGGCGTTCACATCATTGAAAGTTCAGAAATACAAAAGCTCGGACAATAAGCAAAATCTAGCCAAACGAATACCACGGGCCAATTAAGGCAGCTAACTACCTGAAAGAAAGTTATTCATAGAACGAGAATGGATAGATACGGGGAAAGAAAGCGTAATCAAACGATAATTTCACGTTTAATTCGAACATAACTAAGTTCATCAAAAGTCATAAGCAATGGAAACACTCTAAACGCTGTCGGCTTTTTTCTGCTTAAGAGCTTCAAGCTTCGCTTTCCTTAAGCGGCAAACATCAATCACACGCATTTTTTCAGCCGGCATCATGCTATTCCAGCGCTGACGCTCTGTGCGTGAGCGCAGGCAGCCCAAACAATAGCCTTTAGCATTGCTTTGGCAGACCCCTACACACGGGTTTTCGACGGGAAACAGTTCAACTTGTTGCATCCCCCCAGTCTAGCCCAGAGTGAAAACAACTCCAAGGCAAGAATCTATGGGCTAAACGGTGTGATTTACCCGAATTTTTCGTGTAGAATCTGGCCCTCTTTTTTAAGCTGTGCTTACGGAAAACGCGCCTCTTGGGGCTTTACCGAATAAAAATACACAGCAGAACCACTGATTTATGCTCTGTTCCTTCGAGATTTTAAATCATTTTCAGCACTAACTGAGGCATACAATGACTGATCGCATTCAAGTTGGCGGCCTGCAAGTCGCAAAAGAGCTTTTCGATTTTGTTAACACGAAAGCACTTCCTGGCACTGGCGTAGACCAAGATAATTTCTGGGCACAGTTCAGCACTATTGCTAACGAACTTGCTCCTAAAAATCGCGCATTACTGGCTAAGCGTGATGACCTACAAGCTAAGATCGATGCTTACCACACAGAGCGTAAAGGTCAGTCTTTAAACTTTGCTGAATACAAAGCTTTCCTACAAGAAATCGGCTACCTAGTACCACAAGGTGCTGACTTCTCTGCTACTACACAAAACGTAGAGCCTGAAATCGCTGAAATGGCTGGCCCACAGCTTGTAGTACCTGTTATGAACGCACGTTTCGCGCTTAACGCGTCAAACGCTCGTTGGGGTTCTTTATACGATGCTGCTTACGGCACAAAAGTAATCTCTGATGAAGGCGGCGCTGAAAAAGGCAAAGGCGGCTACAACAAAGTACGCGGCGACAAAGTTATCGCATACGCTCGTGACGTGCTAAACACTGCAGCACCACTTGCTACTGGCTCTCACGTTGGTACAACTAACTACGCTATCGAAGCTGGCAAATTAGTAGCTACACTGGCTGACGGTTCTAAAACTGGTCTTAAAGATGAAGCGAAACTGGTTGGTTACACTGGTGACGTTGCAGCCCCTACTTCTATCCTACTTAAGAACAACGGCCTGCACCTAGAAATCCAAATCGATGCTACTAGCCCAATCGGTTCTACCGATGCTGCTGGCATTAAAGACTTGGTTCTAGAAAGTGCGCTAACTACCATCATGGACTGCGAAGATTCTGTAGCCTGTGTTGATGCGGCTGATAAAGTTGTGACTTACGGCAACTGGTTAGGCCTTATGAAAGGCGACCTGGCTGAAGAAGTTAACAAAGGCGGCAAAACTTTCACTCGTACAATGAACGCTGACCGTGAATTCAACGGCCTAGACGGCAACACTTTCTCTTTGAAAGGCCGCTCAATGTTGTTCATCCGTAACGTTGGTCACCTGATGACTAACCCTGCGATTCTTTTAGAAGATGGTTCTGAAATTCCTGAAGGCATCATGGACGGCGTTGTTTCTGCAATGATCGCCATGCACGACCTTAAAGGTAACAGCCCTTTCAAGAACTCTACAACGGGTTCTATCAACATCGTTAAACCTAAGATGCACGGCCCTGAAGAAGTAGCTTTCACTACTGAACTGTTCGGTCGCATCGAAGACGCCCTAGCGCTTCCACGCAACACTATGAAAGTCGGCATCATGGATGAAGAGCGTCGTACTACGGTTAACCTTAAAGAATGTATCCGCGCTGCTTCTGAGCGTGTTGTATTCATCAACACTGGTTTCTTAGACCGTACTGGTGATGAGCTACACACTTCAATGCTAGCTGGCCCGTTTGTGCCTAAGTCCATCATGAAGCAACAAACTTGGATTGGCGCTTACGAAGATTGGAACGTAGACACAGGTCTTGAGACTGGTCTACAAGGTCGCGCTCAAATCGGTAAAGGCATGTGGCCTATCCCGGATGAAATGGGCATGATGATGGAACAAAAAATCGGCCATCCTAAAGCCGGTGCAAACACTGCATGGACGCCATCTCCTACTGCTGCAACACTTCACGCTATCCACTACCACATGGTTGACGTATTTGAAGTTCAAAACGGTCTTAAGACTCGTGACCACGCAAACGTAGATGACATCCTAACGGTTCCTCTAATGGATCAAGCGGCTATCGACGCCCTTACTCCTGAGCAAATCCAACACGAACTAGACAACAACAACCAAGGCATCCTAGGTTACGTTGTTCGTTGGGTAGACGCTGGTATCGGTTGCTCTAAAGTACCTGACATCAACAACGTTGGCCTAATGGAAGACCGCGCAACATTGCGTATTTCTTCTCAGCACGTTGCTAACTGGTTAGAGCACGGCATCTGCACTAAAGAGCAAGTTGAAGAGAGCTTGAAGCGTATGGCGGCTATCGTAGATGGTCAGAACGCTAACGACCCTCACTACATCAACATGGCGCCAAACTTCAACACAATCGCTTTTGAAGCGGCTTCTGACCTTATCTTCAAAGGTAAAGAGCAGCCAAGCGGTTACACAGAACCTCTTCTTCATGGTTACCGCCTGAAGTTCAAAGAAGTTCACGGCATTAAGTAATTCTTAATTACTGAGCGCCAATAAAAAACCAGCTTCGGCTGGTTTTTTTGTTTTTGGAGACAGCAGCAAGCAACCTCAACCTGAAATACGCAAACGCTAGCCAGCCATGATCTTTTTCCGATAATCCCTTGGCCCCATGGCAAACCAACGCTGACAACTGCGGGAGAAACCTGATTGTTCAGAGTACCCAAGCAAACGCGCCACCTGCCCTAATTTCAAAGACTCTTCCCTTAAATACACATCTGCCAGGTCCCTCAACACACTGTCTTTAATCAGTCGAAAGCTAGTACCTTCGACCTCTAACACCCTATGAAGTTGCCTAGTATCCATATCTAACGTCTTGGCAACCGCTTCATTTGTACATTGCTCAACCATCAGCAAAGGTTTGATCAGCGCCATAACACGCTCACTATAAGATGACTGACGCGCTAGAAAGTGGCTCTCAAGGTAGCTGTACGCCATTTCACCCAACTCAGTTTGTTCAGAACTCAGCGGCAAAGCCAGATCACTGACTTTGAATTCATAGCCCGTCACACCTTGGTTAAATACCACCTCACATGGAAACGCTTTTCGATACACCCCAAGGGCATTCATAGGAGAATGAGACAGCAGCGCCCTTAGCGGGGTAGCCTGGCCACCACTTAACATATGTACGATCTTGGCTGACAAAGCCATGGTCAACTCAACTGCTTGAAAACATTTTGGCAAGGGCTTCAACAAAATCTCAATGGCCAACATCAGGGTACTGCCGCCAGGCATAACACTCACATTCAAGCCCAGTGCGGGTGTATATACATGCAAGTAATTTGAGACACGTTCCAGCGCTTGCCCCAAATGAGCACTTTGCTGAGCCGCTAACGCAATGGGGCCCAATACACTAAAATCCTGTCTCTGCGCACAGCGAATCCCAAAGTCAGGGCATTGCAATCTTTGAGCTGTTAACTCCAATAACGAAACAAAATTTCGATAAGGCAGCATATAACCACCTGTATTCAATTTGCTTCGATCCAAACCGTAAAGGGCCAATAGCTCATCTGGGTCTCCACCCAACTCTTCTACCAACTTGTAATACCCGGTTAAGGATTCACTTCTCACCAACTGCGTCATATGACTCAACCCTTTTAAACTGCCAAAAATGATAAGTTTCTGTCTAAAAAAGGCAAGTTTTTAATCAAAAGAATTGGCAAACTGGTCAAATCCACAGCACATAGAAAAATAATAATGAGCACACAAACATTTGATTACATCATCGTAGGGGCTGGCAGCGCTGGCTGTGCACTGGCCAACCGACTATCTGAAAATTCAGACGTCTCGGTATGCCTATTAGAGGCTGGCAAAAAAGACAGCTCCCCGTTCATCCACGCCCCTGCTGGTGTGGCTGCCTGCGTACCCTATGGTTTTTTTAGCTGGCATTACAACACCGTGCCGCAAAAAGGGTTAAATGGCCGAGCCGGTTTTGCACCACGCGGCAAAGTATTAGGCGGCTCTAGCTCCATCAATGCCATGATGTACATTCGCGGTAACAAGTGGGATTACGACAACTGGGCTGCACAAGGCAATGAAGGCTGGGATTACAAAAGCATCCTGCCCTACTTTAAAAAAGCCGAACACAACGAAACCATCAAAGATGAATATCACGGACAAGGTGGCCCGCTAAATGTTATGGAGCTAGGCAGCCCCAGCCATTTTAATGAGTTTTTCTTGGATGCCTGTGAAGAACAAGGCATTCCCCGAAAAGACGATTTAAACGGCGATTCTCAAAACGGTTGCCGAATGAACCAAGTAACCCAGAAAGGCGGAGAACGAGGCAGTGCAGCCAAAGGCTATATAACACCAGCACTATCACGCCCTAACCTGACGGTAATGACTGAAGCCCATGTGAGCAAAGTTGAAATTGAGAACGACACTGCCACAGGCGTAAGCTTCTATCAAGGCAAGCAACTAAAAACCGTAATGGCTAATAAAGAAGTAATCATGAGCGCCGGCGCTTATGGCACACCTCAAATATTGCAGCTTTCAGGCGTCGGCCCTAAAGAGCATTTAACCAGCTTAGGCATTGAGGTTAAAAAGGATGTGCCTGGCGTAGGTAGTAATCTGCAAGATCACATATCCGTAGTACCTCTCTACAAAACCAAGTTTTTAACCCCAAGCAAGGGCACCCTGGGTTATTCCATTGGCGGCGGCATAGACGTTATCAAAGGGATCTTCGACTGGGCCTTTAAACGCCGCGGTTTGCTCACCACTAACTTTGCCGAATCAGCAGGCTTTTACACCACAGATGAACAAACCCCTGCACCTGATATTGAAATTACATTTATTGCTGGTGTGGTTGATGACCACACCCGCAAATTTCACCTAGGTCATGGCTACTGTGCTCACGCTACCCTTATGCGCCCAAAAAGCCGCGGCACATTAAGACTGGCCAGCGCTGATCCGAAAGCCGATCCACTGATTGATCCGAATTTCCTTGATGATGAGGACGATGTAAATCGCCTAGTGAAAGGCCTGCAAAAAACATTAGATATTATGGAATCTAAGCATTTTGATAAGGTTAAAGGAAAGATGATTTATCCGGTTGATCGCAATAACATCCCACAGCTTAAAGCTTATGTGCGCAACCATTCTGATACTGAATACCACCCTGTTGGCACTTGCAAAATGGGCCCAGACAGCGACCCTATGGCCGTGGTGGATGATCAGCTTAAGTTTAAAGGAATAAACAACCTTAGGGTGGTTGATGCCTCGGTAATGCCTACTCTGGTTACCGGCAATACTAACGCGCCTACCATTATGATCGCTGAAAAAGCCGCGGACATGATCAAGGCAAGCGCTCTTAACCCTGGGCAATCACAATCGGAAACAAAAAAGGCCTCTTAAAGAGGCCTTTTATTATCAGAGCTTCGCAGCTTGTTTTCTAAGCTGCCTACGCGCCTGGTGCAGTACATAATGTAAATCTTGAGATGACCAAGGTAGGCTCGGGTACACCTTACGCACCACTTGGCGCTGCCAAGACTCTCTGCGCTGCAAAAAACTAAGCTGCACATTTAACACAGATAAATCCGCCAAATAAAACTCAAGCGCCATCTGACGCTGCTCCGCCTCGTCTAAGTTCAGACCATAGCGCCTAACCAGTAAATCTCGCTGCGGCACATCCAAGCCATCAAACAACTGCAGCCAGAACCCCTTCAAATTTGTCGATAAATATTCAGGCACCGCTTTCAGCCCTATCACCCCATAATCATATGCCTGCACCGCACAGGCGTGACTGGCCATGACATTAGCCAAAACAATCGGCTTTTGGGCATCTAGCATAGCTGGCACTGCTTTATAAGCTGGTCTGATCACATCTAGATTTAATGAATGCAGACCCGACGCCACATCCGTTTCAACCCCATATTCTTTTACTCGATCCGCTAACCAGCGCTTGATCTGAAGCACCCTAGCTTGATCAATCTCGATAGCCGCTAAGGACACCTCTTTTTCAGGCAGCCTATTGAGCTCAATAAAGCCTTTTTTGATTGATTCAACACTCTCAATTTGTACAGCCGATTGAGACATGGGACACCTAAGATTATTGCAATGCAGTCATTGTGCGCAGCATCCCAGCAAAACTCAAAAACAATATTGGCAGTTTGTGACCCGTATCATATGCCCAGCAGTATCAATGGCCTCACGCTTCATCTGTGACAACCTCATACCAGCCGAATCAAATCACTCATTAGAATTTTCAATCGAAGGCATAGCGTTAATCAACTTATCCTTTTACCGGCAACAATGGATACTAAGACCATCAAATAGGAGGCAACCATGAAAAAGACCATCAGCTTTGCAATCATCCACTTCAGCGTGGCATTCAGCCTGACCTACCTACTCACTGGTAGCCTAGTTTTAGGCGGTGCCCTTGCTCTGTTAGAGCCCGCAATCAACACACTGGCGTTCTATGCTCACGAAATCTACTGGAGCAAAAAACAATCTTTGGAAAACAGCCAAGAAACCCTCATCCCAGCCTAGGAGCGTCTATGCTATAGATAAGGAGCATCTATGCATTTACGTACACTGGTAATATTGGCCGCAACCGCCTATACCCTCATCATTGGGGGCAGCTTACTGCTGTACCGTATATTTGTGGTATTCCCAAGCCTAGAGATCAACACACTTAACCAGCATAGAAACGATTTAAGAGCCGTTTACGCCACCTATATAAATGAGCGCGAAAACCTAATCTTATTCAACCAGGACTGGTCGAAATGGGATAACACCTATCAATTTGCTAATGGCTCAAACCCTTCCTTTTTAAACAAAAGCCTGCACAGCCCGTTTTTTTATCGCGCCGATGTTGATGCTGTAGCCGTGTTAGATACCAATGGTGAGACTTTTTATGCCGCCTATAAAAGCGATAATGACCTGATACAAGTGGATGATCTAAAAGAGATCACTAACGACATTAACATTGAACAAATTAACAAAGAGGAGCAACTGTTTGGCATCATTCGCAGCGGTGAAAAACTTGGCTATTTTAGCAGCCACCACATTCAAGACTCGTTAGAGCAATCCAGTAAAATTGGTGCACTTATTTTTATTCGATATTTCAAAGAGGACTTTATTAAACGCATTGAGCTTCTTACAAATATCAGCGCCAAATTAAGTTTAGCCAATCAAGATGTAGACACCGATCTAATCACTCTTGATACCCTTAACATCACAACAATGCATAAAGAGTACTACCTAGAGATTCCTAACGCCGCACAGCAAACCATTGCGACCATTAAAATATCCTACCCGAATAAGACTCTGCCAAAAATATTCGATACCAACGCCATACTCAGCATTTTAATTTTATTATTCCTGCCTTTAATCATCACCGTTCTAGTGTATATATTTTTCTTAATCCCCATTACTAAAATTGCTACACAAATTTTATACATGAACAAAGACGGCAAGTTCCATTATTTAAAACTTAAAAGCCCAATCATCGAAATTAATACATTCATTACCGCTTTTAATACCTTTTCAGCAAAGATAACGGCTTATCAAGAAAAACTAAAAGCAGATTCCAACACCGACGGCTTAACCAATATTCATAATCGCCGTTTTTTTGATGACGCTTACGAAAAAGCCTGGGCGCTAAGCAGTCGCAACAAAACCCCCTTGTGCATTGTCATGCTGGATATTGATCACTTTAAAACCTATAACGATCACTATGGGCATCAACAAGGAGATGAGGTTTTAAAACAAGTGGCGCAAGCACTGCGATCAAATCTACGCAGATCAAGTGATGTACTGGCCCGTTACGGCGGCGAGGAGTTCGCAATTGTATTGCAGGCTGAAAAAGCAGACGAACTGGATAATACCCTTTCAATGTTAGTAAATTGCATTGACCAACTGAACATTGAACACCTTTATTCAAGTGTGAAAAACAACCTTACCATCAGTTGTGGTGCTTGCCACATTATTGAGCCAGCACTTTGGATGAAAGAAAAAAGGGATGATGCACTTAAGTTAGCCGATGAAGCCCTGTATCAAGCTAAACATGAGGGGCGAAACCAACATCGCACCTGCAGTTTAAAACAAGGTGACATTTAGTATCCTCAATACATTTAACCCTCAATCAACGAGCCCTCTCCTTCATTTTCATACTGTGTTATTTGCGCACTCACTTTTTTACTGGCATTGATTACCGCCATAGGTGCACGGCCCAACAATGAAATGGCATCCCCCACATAATGTTTATCAATGGTTGCAGGATTAATCCAACCCCCTTGTGCGGCAACCTCAACAGATGAAACATTTTGCATCACACTTAAAGTGGCCATGGTTTTTCGGAAGGTATGTGCGCTTAACTTTCCGCCGCTAATATTTGCGCTGTTCATGAGCATTTTAAGCACATTATTCACAGTATTACGGTGCATTTGAATCGTACCATCACGCATATTTCCACCACCATCAAAGGAGCGAAAAACAAAGCCAGCCTTCAGGTTATTCTCTCGTAAATACTCCCTCAACCATGTAGCTGGGCAAAAAACATCTCCCGTAAACGGTACCACCGAACGAATGTATTGCTTGGTTTTAAAAGGTGGTCGGTTAATGATGATATTTGCACCTTCAATATCTAGATTGTGAAGCCAGCTTATTTCTAAATCAGCCAGCATACCGCTGCGGTAACCTGTCACAAGTGCAAGGGCTGCTAATGTTCGATCCCTTCTTGCAGACAAGGTCCCTGAGCGCACACATAACAAGGCTTCAAATCTAGCTACCTCTTCAGGGGTCATGTCACGG
>Ga0115005_10000909_pt1 | contig 23173 bp, 13 predicted proteins | sample ArcOceMetagenome_FD_87163 | JGI IMG/M metagenome (GOLD analysis project Ga0115005, IMG submission 87163) | Marine eukaryotic phytoplankton communities from Arctic Ocean - Arctic Ocean - Greenland ARC118M Metagenome | ecosystem: Environmental > Aquatic > Marine > Oceanic | place: Arctic Ocean...
ACAATAACTTATAACACTTTGACTTCTTCTTTTAACCTAACTCTTCGTTATGAAAACAGTTACATATCCAGATATGCGCCTATTTTCATGCCTTGATTTAGATTAAAATAATCGCCAAACTGTTACAAGTTATTATTTGACCATTCCTAACTTCAAAAAGTGGTCAAAAATACAAATAATTTTTATTTGAAATGTGACTCATATTTTCCAACCCAAAAGTAGTTGGCAAACTCCAAAAATAATACGTAAAAATGGAGCTTTTGTTATTCGAAAGAACAGTTGATTTAGAAAAGAGTTGCATCGCTTTTTTCCCAAAATAAAAAAGTGGTATTAATACATTTTGTACTAATACCACTTTTATTTTTTTCGGAAAACCTTAATTCAAACTTTCTGTAAAAAATCCTTTTAAAATATCCTCACTTACAATTCCAGCTTCCAATCCTGCTCGAAAAGACGCCATCCGTTGCGCTGAAGTTCCATGGGTAAATGAATCCGGGACGACGTATCCTCTGCCTCGTTTTTGAATCGTATCATCTCCGATAGCATGAGCTGCCCGCATCGCTTCTTCGACATCTCCTTCTTGTAAGTAGGCGCTATTATGATGCGCCCAAACGCCAGCCAAATAATCTGCCATCAACTCTAACCGAACTGATAATTGATTGTATTGCTTTTCAGAAACTTGTCTTTTTTGCTGATGAACAACTTGCGTAAAACCCAACAAATTTTGCACGTGATGGCCAACTTCGTGAGCGACTACATATGCCATCGCAAAATCTCCAGGTGCTTTAAATTGATTTTTTAGCTGCTGATAAAATGCTAAATCAATATATAATTTATCATCACCTGGACAGTAAAATGGCCCAGTTGCCGCACTTGCATTTCCACAAGCAGATCTAACTTGTCCTGTAAAAATCACTAAAATTGGCTCTTTATAATTACGACCTAATTGTGCTGGAAAAACTTTATTCCAAACATTTTCGGTGTCTTTGAGTACGACCTTTACAAATTGGGCTAACTCATCATCCGCTGCTGATGTTTGAGTCTGAGTTTGTTGAGTTTGAGGTTGTTGAACTACTGCTTGTTGAATTACCGCACAGCCATCACCTCCCAATAATTGGACAATAATTGCCATCACAATTACTCCGATTCCGATTCCACCAACTGCACGAGTTCCGCCGCCACCGCCACCTCGTCTATCTTCAACATTATCGCTGCTTTGTCTGCCTTGCCAACGCATAATTTTATTTATTTAAGAGTGAAAGAATGATTTTGTTTGTTAAGGAATGCGAACTAAATAGATTCAGCATTTTCACTACTTCTTTTGCCCTTATTTTCCCCTTTGAAATCAATCATTTATCCAGATAAACTCATGCTTTCAAAGCAAAAACTAAGAACAAAATAAGCGACCCAAAATTCTGAATCTATTTTATTCGCATTCCTAATACGTAAAAGTACATTTTTTTTTTAGGGTATAAAAAATATAGCTATGCCTGGTTTTTGAAACGGGTGATTGTAGAGACCAGGTATGTGTTGTCTCTACGGTCAGATATTTTTTTCCAAAAAAAAACCTTCTGCGAATATCCACAGAAGGTTTTTTAAATATATTATTTTAGACTAAAAACGAATTTTACAATCTTGCTAAAATCGTTTTGTTTCCTTTTACTTTTTGACCAATTTTTACTTCAATTTTGGTATCCAATGGCAAATATAAATCTACTCTCGATCCAAACTTGATAAATCCCATATCTTTTCCTTGTTCTACTTCTTGTCCAACTTCTACATAGTTCACAATTCTTTTGGCTAAAAACCCAGCAATTTGTCGAAGTAAAATTTCTTCCCCATTATTATTAATTACCGTCGTAGTTCGTTCATTTTCAGTCGATGACTTTGGATGCCATGCTACGAGATATTTTCCAGGATGGTATTTGTAATAATTAACTGTTCCACTTACCGGATTTCTATTCACATGCACATTGACCGGTGACATAAAAATGGAAACTTGTAGTTTTTTAGTTTTGAAATATTCATTTTCTACTACTTCTTCGATGGTAACAATTTTCCCATCAGCAGGTGCGTAAACTATATTGTCATCAGTAAGGATAAGTTCTCGGTTTGGGTTTCTAAAAAACTGTAAAACCAAGAGAAATACAACCATAGATACTATTCCTACCACTTGTAGTGCATTTGGAAAAAACCAAAAAACCAAAAAATTGACTACTGCAAAGAAAAGCCCCAAACCAGTCAATATTTTATATCCTTCCTTATGTATCTTCAGTCTCATATATTTTATTTTTGATTAGGTCGTAACATCAAATTTTTAACAAAGCTCACAAAATTAATAAATTTTAGCCGACATGTACGATTATACCCCAAGTTTTCGACTAAAATAAAACGTTTTAATGATGAAAAAGTTATCGAATGAACAGTAAATAACTTGCTGCAAAAGGTAAAAGAAATATAAACGCATCAAATCTATCTAAAAATCCGCCATGTCCGGGCATAATTGTTCCAGAATCTTTAACTCCTAAACTTCTTTTTAACATTGACTCAATCAAGTCTCCGATAGATGCAAATATAGAAACTAAAACAGCCAACACCAACCAGTTCGCCAAACTCAATTCTGTCACGTAAATACTTAATAACCAAGCAATTAGAAAGGTAACAGCAACTCCTCCTAAAGATCCTTCCCAAGTTTTATTAGGTGAAATCCGTGGAAAAAGTGGCGTTTTTCCAATTTGAGAACCGATCATATATGCCCCAGTATCATTTGCCCAAGTCAACACAAGCAACCCTAAAATAATATTTGGATAATAATTTCCAGCATCGATTGCTATAAATTGAGCTAACGTAAATGGAACTCCAATATAAATTAACCCCAAAAACAAATGCCCTAAATTGGCAAATGGATATTTAGATTTAGTAAATAATTCAATGACAAATAAAAAAAAAAGGACTGGCAAAAATGCTAAAATGCTATTTTTTAAGAATTCTGATCCATTTTCTATTTTCCCAAAATGATAATAAGCTGCCATCAAAAAAGGAGTTGCACCAATTGCCACTCCATAGATTTTTCGTAAAAAATCATGGGTATCATTTTTCAAAATAATCGTATAAAACTCCCAAAGGCTTAAAATGGTAATCAATCCAAATAAAGCTAAAAAAGAATTTTTACTAAAATATAAACCAGCTAACATGACTGCTACGAAAATGATTGCTGTTATTCCTCTTTGTAATAATCCACTCATATAATGTTTATTTTTAATCAAAATTGACCATAGCAAGCTGAATTTCTGGATAGATAAAAGTAGATTGCCATCGCCATTTTTGATTGTCATTCTAATGTTGCTTGACCTTGATTATTCAATTTTATCATCACATAACTCAGCCCACCAACTACCACAAAAGCAATCAAAGTCATCGGCCAGTTTACGTCCACAATGGTTTCCTCCATATTGATCTCTATCATTCCTTTTTGGAAAAAATATTGTCCAACGATTTGTACTCCATTATTAACTAGGTGAGCAAAAATCGGCACCCAAAGATTGCCGGTCCAATGATACAAGTAGCCTAGAATTGCACCAAGCAACATTCGAGGTAAAAATCCTTGAAATTGCATATGAATCGCACTAAAAATTAAAGCTGCCAACCAAATCGCTACATGTGGATTTTTCATCTGCTCCACCAATTTCTTTTGCAATATTCCTCTAAAAATAAACTCTTCTCCAATCGCAGGAACCACGGCAATGATAAATAAGTTGAACCATAATTCATAGGGTTGGTCGACCAATAAAAGATTTTTGACCATCTCCGCTGCTCCGTCTTCCATTTCTATCAAAAAAAGTGGCATTGGTATTTTCATATTTAACCAAAAGGCAAATTGAGCCAAAGGAAATGCTGCTAAAATGAGCATTGAGCCGAGGAGTAGGTTATATACTGTAGGAAATTTATTAATGCGTAAAAAACTCGCCCACTTCTTTTTATAAAAGAAATAAGCAAAAACGATCCCTGGAATAACAAATGTCGTGAGGTGATTAATTAAAAGATTGGTGCGGATAAAATCACGGGTTGACGTTGCACTTTCTGAATTCAAATCCCCCAAAGAGTCAGCCAAATCCATCCCTTTCAAATATCCATAACCTTCTACCAATCCAAGTCCCAATAAAAGGCATAAAAATACAATTACCCCTAACATCGAAAGCATGACAAGAGGTGGAAGGCCCGCATATTCAGCTATCGGTGAATCTAAAATTTCATCATCATTCGTCATCCTGGAAAATTAATTTCATGCGAAGTAAATTACTTCAATTTTGTCCTCAGAAATAGTTCAATAAGAAACTGACATTTTTGGGTAGCTTATTTTGCTCCTAATTTCCACTTTCCATGTGGACACTTGCTTTCAAAGCGAAAATTAGTAACAAAGTAAGCTACCCAAAAATATCAATTTATTAATATACTATTCCTTACATTTGCCGCAAGATAAGAAAATAAAGTATTTAGGTGTATATGTATTTTAAGGTGTGTATACTTTCATTTCCCACCAACTAATTTGTCTAACCTAAACACATTTAAATATTAAATTATGACTCGATTAAGTATCAATTTGAACAAAGTAGCTTTAATTCGAAATGCTCGTGGCGGAAATTTGCCCAACCTAGAGCAAGTGGCGATTGATTGCGAAAAATTTGGAGCACAAGGAATTACCGTTCATCCACGACCTGATGAAAGGCATATTACCTCTGCAGATCTTCCTAAATTAAAAGCATTGGTTCAAACTGAATTTAACATCGAAGGGAATCCGACGCCGCATTTCATGGATTTAGTTTTAAAAAACAAGCCTCACCAATGTACTTTAGTACCTGATGACCCCAATCAATTAACTTCAGATCATGGCTGGGATACCATTGAACATGAGACTTTTTTGACAGAAATCATTTCGGAATTAAAGGCAGCTGGAATTCGGACTTCTTTATTTGTTGATCCTGAAGAAAAGATGGTGGAAGGAGCAAAAAAAGTAGGGGCAGATCGGATTGAATTGTACACAGGTGATTATGCCCGTGATTTTGTTAAAGATAAACATGCTGCAGTTAAACCATTTACAGAAGCAGCCAAGGTGGCCAATGAGATAGGAATTGGGATCAATGCAGGGCATGATTTAAACTTAGATAATTTGCGATTTTTCAAAGAGAATGTACCAAATTTATTAGAGGTTTCGATCGGACAGGCGTTTATTTCAGATGCGCTATATTATGGTTTATATAATACTGTTCAATTATATTTAAGAGAATTAAAATGATTTTTCATCTTTTAAAACTAGAAACAAATAGAATGAAAATTCTAAGAATACTCCCTCTGGTGCAGCTAACAAAATAATGTTTCAAATATACACGAGAAACAAAACAATATCCCAAACTCAACTCAAAGAGATATTCAAGTCCAACTCTCCTCAAAACTCAAATTTTAAGATAGATGATTATATGTGCCTTAATCAGCAATTTGTACACATTCGCACATTAAGGTAATGTTAAATTAATGTTAAGTAACAGGCAGCGAATACAATTCAAATGTCGTTTACTAAACATATCTAAAAAATAATATACACCCAAATCCCATAAACATAGTGCACAGATTCAACTCTTCAAAAAGTAATCTCTGCTAACTCCATTTTCAAAATCACTCAATTTTCAAAATTACTCAATTTTTAAATTAGTCGATAAATATTAGTCGCTTAACGATAAATTACATAAATTCGTCATTATTTTAACGTTAAATAGATGTTAAATAACGGCAGCGAATAAGTATTTTTTGTCGTTAAGGTAACAGATAGTTAAAAATAAAACACCACCCTACTTATACCATAATAAAGGTATAAAACTTTCTTTTCAAAAATCCAAAGTGATTTTTGCTAATCAACACTTTCTCAATATTACATTCACATTTGACACATCATTTTATTTTTTTTCTATAGAAAGCAAAAAAAGAATGGATTTTAACTCAAAAAATTAAGTACATCATTTGCAAAAAAAATTCATTGCTTCACCCTATATAAAAAGTAGGTGCTGATGCTATACATTTTGCATTTGAAATATGATCGTATATAATTATTACCAGTAAACAGAGACGAGAACTATCATGAGATAGTACTCAATTTAACTACATGCAAACAGAACGAGGTATTGTAAAATCAATACAATACGAAAACTACAGAACAGAATTGAAACATTTTAAAATTTATTTTTTTAATTTTTTTATTAACTAAAATCGGATTAGTATGAAAAAATTCTCACTAGTTTTATTGTTATTCTTTTGTGCCCTAGGAACTATGTTGGCACAGAGAACAATTACTGGTACCATTTCAGATGACAAAGGCGAAGCACTTATTGGTGCAAGTGTTGTTGTTAAAGGTGCTGAAGGTGTAGGCACGACTTCGGACATTGACGGGAGCTATTCACTAGAGGTTCCAGCAGGTTCAGATGTCTTGATATTTTCTTACACAGGTTACGGAACAAAAGAAGAGACTTTAGGCGCATCAAATGTGGTTAACGTGGCTCTTGTTGAAGGTAGCGTATTAGGTGAAGTCGTTGTAACAGGCTTCGGTATCAAAAAGCAGAAAAAAGCGCTTGGATATGCCGTAACCACAATTGACTCAAAAGAAATCGAGCTTAAGCCAGAGGCTGACATTACTCGTGTATTAAGAGGAAAAGTTGCGGGGGTAGAAATTAACTCTACTTCAGGACTTGCAGGATCAGGAACTAACGTAATCATTCGTGGTTACTCTTCAATTTCTGGTAGCAATCAACCTTTATTTGTAGTAGATGGAGTTCCTTTTAACTCTGACACTAATACGGATAGAGGCGCATTAGCAGGATCATCTTCTGCATCTTCTCGTTTCTTGGATTTGGATCCTAATAACATTTCTGAGGTAAATGTATTGAAAGGATTAAGTGCAACTGTACTTTACGGAGAAGCAGGAAGAAATGGTGTAATCTTAATCACTACTAAAAATGGTGCTGATATGGAAATGGATAAGAAATTTGAGGTTACTGTTAACCAATCTTTTCACGCCAACCAAATCGCATCTTTACCTGAAGATCAAGATTTATACGGAAATGGATTCCACAACAATCAATCAGTTGCCTTCTCTAACTGGGGAGCACCATTTGATGTAGGAGTACACCGAGGAGCATTCCAAAGAATGTTTGACAGAGGTCAAAATAATTATGACATCTCAACTTCTCCAGGTACCATTAATCACCCGTATGATGATAACTTAGAAGAGTATGCTGGTGCTAGGTATGATTACAAAGCATATGACAATCTTCAAAACTTCTTTCAAACTGGATTAATTAGTAATACATCTATTAATGTAGCTAATCGAATGAGTGAAGGAACTACTTTGAACTTTAACTACGGTTACCGTTCAGAAGAAGGATTTGTGCCATTAAGTAATTTTAACAAGCACACCTTCGGATTAGGTATCAATACTAAATTATCTAATGGAATTAAAATCAGAAGTACATTTAACTATGTAAATTCTGAGAGAGTTGCACCTCCAGTATCAACTTCTACAAGTTCTAATCCTAACGATGGAGCATCATTGTTCTCTAACGTTTTCTACACTCCTCGAAGTGTTGATTTGAATGGTTTGGAATGGGAAGATCCTTCTGACAATTCTACAATTTTCTATAGAGGTAGTGTAAGACAAATTCAACACCCAATTTGGACATTGAATAATACTTCGGATAAAGAGAAGTTAGCTCGATTCTTCGGAACAATTTCTTTGAGTTATGATCTTACTGACTGGTTAAGCGTTAACTACCGATACGGTTTGGATGGTTATAACCAACGTCAAAGATTCGCTGTAAATAAATTAGGTGGACAAATCGCTGATGGTGTTTTGGAAACTTCTGAGCGTATCAACTTTATCAATGATCACAACGTCAATCTTCAATTCAACAGGAACTTAACTGATGATATTAACATCGATGGTGTAGTTGGATTTAATGAAAGAGATGATACTAGAAACTCTACTTTCGCTAATAGTTCTGAACAATTTGTATTTGGATTACAAACGCATAATAACTTTGTAAATCATACTAACAGTACTTATGATCAAAGAGAAAGCTTATTAGGAGCTTATGCTTCTATATCTTTTGGATACAAAAGTTACTTATACTTTAATTTATCAGGAAGAAATGACTGGACTTCAACTTTAGAGAAAGAAAATAGAAGTGTTTTCTATCCTTCTGCAAGTTTATCTTTCGTACCAACTGATGCATTCCCAGAAATGACTAGTTCTGGAATCATTGATTACTTGAAAATTAGAGTAGGATATGGAACGTCTGCAGGTTACCCTCAGCCATATGACACAAGAAGTATATTAGGAATTAATACAAGAGAATTTGTTACTTCTGGTGGAAGTGTATTAAATACTAATACTGTTGCTCAACAGTTTGGTAATATTAACTTGAAGCCAGAACTTCACACAGAGTTAGAGTTTGGTGTAGATGCAAAATTCTGGAATAACCGAATTGCATTAGATTTATCCTTGTATAACAAACAATCTAGTGATTTGATTATTCCATTATCTCTTGACCCTTCTACTGGCTATACTTCAACTACAATTAATGCTGCAGAGATTTCGAATAAAGGAGTTGAGATTGGAATTAATGTAACTCCAATTAGAAGAAAAGACTTTTCTGTAACTTTAAACGGTAACTTTACTAAGAACAAGAATGAAGTTGTAGCATTATCTCCAGGTCTTTCTGAATTCCCTATTTTGGAGCTTTTCTCCACCCTTGGCAGCTGGGCTATTCCTGGACAACCATACGGTGCAATCAAAGCTGAAACAATCAAGAGAGATCCTGCAGGAAACCCTATTGTTTCTGGTGCTGGTACTTATATTCTTGATTCTGAAACTGGTGTTGTAGGAGATCCTAATCCTAACTTTGCAACAAACGGTGGATTAAGTGTTAACTATAAAGGATTTAGCCTAAGTGCTTTAATCACTTATGTTGATGGTGGTGACATTTATGCAACTACCCCTTCTACATTGTTAGCTAGAGGTATTTTACAAGAAACTGATTTCGATCGTTTTACTACTGTAATTGCTCCTGGTGTTAAAGAAGATGGTACACCTAATGATATTCAGATTACAACTACTCAACATTACTGGTCTAACGGTGGTGTATTCATTGATGAAATGAGAGTTTATGATGGATCTTTTGTTAAGCTTAGAGAAGTTTCTTTAGGCTTCGCTGTTCCTAAAAAATTCCTCGAAAATACTCCTTTCGGATCTGCTGCCATTTCTTTCTCAGCACAAAACATTTGGTTCAAAGCCTTAGGTTTTCCTGCTGGTGCTAACTTCGATCCTGAAGTATTGAGTACAGGTGTAGGTAATGCACGTGGTTTTGAAATGATGAACGTTCCTGCCTCTAAACAATGGGGTGGTAGCATTAAGTTTACCTTCTAATTAAAACAAAATCGAATTATGAAAAATATATTTAAAATATTTTTAGCGTTTGGATTCTTAGTTTTTGTTAGTGCCTGTGATTCTTTAGATCTAGATGAGCAAGCAATTAATCCAAACTCTGTTACTCCAGAAAATGCCGAAATCAACTTGGTGATGAACAATGCCATGATTGAGTTAGGTGATTTTATTGATGAAGCGAGTGACGAAACTATGCCATATGTAAGAATGGTAGCCTTGACTGGTGGTGCTCGTTATGACAACCAAGATGGTCCTTCTTCTTTTGACTTTATATGGGACTTAGCATACTCTCAAATCATGCCTGATTGTAATCTTATCATTGAATTAGCTGATGCTAATGGTGGATTCTCAAGACATGCGGGTGTTGCTAAAATCATCAAAGCATATACTATGCTTACTTTAGTAGATTTGTTTGGTGATATACCTTACTCTGAAGCATTCCTAGGTACAGATCAATTGAATCCTTCTGCTGATGCAGGCTCAAACGTATATGAAGCTGCTATTGGTTTATTAGAAAAAGCAATTAATGATTTAGAAAATCCTACAGGAACTATCACTAGTGATATTTTCTACGGTGGTAGTGATGCCAAATGGATCAAAGCTGCTAATTCTCTTAAATTGAAGGCATATTTGAATACTGGTAATACTACTCAAATTAATACTTTGATTGGTGCTGACAACTTGATCTCTGCTGAAGGAGACGATTTCCAATTCCAATATGGATCTAATCGTTCAACTCCTGATTCAAGACACCCATACTATGCTGATGGTTACGAATCTGGTGGTGCTGGATGGTATTTATCTAATCAATATATGTGGTACCTTTTCGGTGAGAAATTTACTGAAGATCCACGATTGAGATACTACTTCTATCGTCAAGATTGTGACGAAACGGATGAGAATTTCTTTACATTAGATTGTACAGCTCTTCCTTACCCTACTCACTTCCCTCCAGGTTTACCTTGGTGTACTGCTTCTGGTGACTACGGTGATCCTGCTGGAGCATACGGTGGATATTGGGGTAGAGATCATGGTAATGATGACGGTATCCCACCTGATGGTTTGAAAAGAACAGTTTGGGGAGTTTACCCTGCCGGTGGAAAATATGACGACGCAAGTTGTGCTGGTATGTCAAATGGAGGTAGTGACGGAGACGGTGGTGCTGGTATCCAACCGATGATCTTATCTTCTTACGTTGATTTCATGAGAGCAGAAGCTGCTTTGACATTAGGTACAGCAGATGATCCTGCTGCAATGTTAGAAAGTGGAGTAAGAAAATCTATTGCGAAAGTAATGGGATTCACTTCTCAAGCAGGTGCTGATGCTCCTTCTATGGATGATATTGAAGATTATGTAACGGAGGTTAATAATAAGTACAACGCAGCTGATGCTGATGGTAAATTAAACCTCGTAATGAAAGAATACTTGATCGCACTCCAAGGAAATGGACTGGAAGGATACAATGGCTACAGAAGAACTTGTAAACCTGATAACCTTCAACCTTTGAGATTAGATGACCCTAGCCCATTTGCTAGATCATTCTGGTATCCTTCTAACTATGTAAATAGAAACTCTAACGCTAGCCAAAAAGCTGATGTAACTGTTCCTGTTTTCTGGGATACAAAAGCACCTGGATGTGCTAAGTAATTTTTTTTTTAATATTTAAAAGTAAAAATATGAAAAAATTCAGTTTATATACTTTGGCTCTTCTTTTCGGGGCGCTTACTATTTTTTCTTGTAAAGAAAAAGATAGAGCATTTCCTGAATTTGAAGATCTAGAAAAAGGTGCCTACCCTCGATTAGTAGAAGGGGTATCTGGAGATTTAGATTATGAAAATTTTGATAATCCTGATTCTTCTTCTCTTACTTTTACGGTTGAGTTCTATGATGAAAACAATGGATCTGACGTATCAGAATACAGTTGGGAAGCTAAATATGGTACTTTTGGACCAACTACTTTCAGAACTTTTACAAAATCAGATTTCACTACTAATGCTGATGGACTTCCGCAATTAACGGCAACGTTTACTTTTGCAGAAATCTTCACAGCTTTAGGAATGACTCTCGCTGATTTTCAATTGACTACTGACTTCCAGTTGGATGCAACGCTTACTATGTCAAATGGTAAATCGTTTACATTCGACAATACAGGATCTAACATTGTTGGACAACCTACTTTCCAAGGTTTATTCCGATATGTTCCTACTGTAACTAAGAAGCCTTGTAATTCTATCTTAGCAGGTACTTTTGTAGAATCAAAAGCTACTAACACCGCTCCTAATCCTGACATTGGATGGGCTGGTTGTGCAGGTAATACTTGGATTGGCGAAGTTAGAATGGAAGCAACACATGATCCAACAACTTTTGACCCGGGTTTGTATAATGTTTTTTCTACAGACTCTACATTAGCGGTAGAATATAGTGATGCTTCATTTGGAAACTACTATCCTTGTTATGCTCCTGCTGACGGTACTTCTTTGCCTCTTGGTGATGTTCAGGTTACTGAATCTTGCGGTAAGATGGGCTTTTCTGGAGCTAGTCAATGGGGAGAAGTTTTCTCATTTAACAAAGTAGAAGTTGACGGTCCTACATTAATTTTAGGATGGGAAAATGACTACGGTGAAGGAGGAGAAGTAGAACTTACTCGTGATGACGGAACAGCTTGGCAATCAGATTTATTCTGTGAAGGCTGTTAAGAATAGATGATTATTCTTATTTGAAAATAGTTCGCTATTTTCAATGAAAATATTGGGAAGACACATTTATTTGTGTCTTCCCTTTTTTTATTTTTTTAGAAAAAACAAAAATGCACATTTGTAAATATATTGTTATCCTTTCGTTCTCAATGGTTTTTCAAAACTCCTTTGCGCAAGACAATACTGTTGGATTACTTTCTTTTGATGATGATTTAGGAGTAGGTGGATACACACTTATTTTTCCAGAACGCCAGCCTGATATTTTTCTATTAAATAAATGCGGGGAAATTGTCCATCGCTGGGAAGACGATCCTGCTGCTCGCCCGGGAGCGGTTGCTTACCTTCTAGAAAATGGAAATATTATTCGAAGCAAATGGTTGGCGGACAATCCTAGTTCTGTTTCCACTTCTGGAGGCGCAGGAGGAATTATCGAAATAGTCAGCTGGGACAATGAAGTTCTATGGACTTACAATATTGCAGACTCCACTCAAATCCAACATCATGATATTCATTTCACTCCTCAAGGAACAGTCATGATAATTGTATGGCAAATAAAAGAATTGAACGAAATCGTTGCCAACGGCTTTGACACTTTAAGCAATAATCAACGAAGTATTTTGACGGATTACATTTTAGAAATTGACCCCGTGACAGATAGCATTGTCTGGGAATGGCATGCGTGGGATCACCTCATTCAAGAGCACGATTCAACTAAAGCAAACTTTGGAGTCGTAGCTGAGCACCCCGAACGAATCGACATCAATTATCAAGAATACACTTTTGGAAAAACAGACTGGTTACATTGTAATTCCATCGACTATAATCCAACTTTAGATCAAGTCATGATTAGCAGCAAACACCTCAATGAATTTTGGATCATAGATCGAAGTACTACTTCTGCGGAAGCTACTGGCACCTCTGGAGGAAATAGTAACCAAGGTGGAGACCTACTTTTTCGTTGGGGAAATCCTAAAGCATATCAAGCTGGGGAAACATCTGATCGACAACTTTTTTCGCAGCATGATGTCCAATGGATTGATGAAAATGATGTAAATCCTAACTATGATTTTTTTGAAAAAATAGCTTTGTACAATAATCATATCGAAACTGGACTTTCACTCGGCCAAATTTTAGCACCTCAATTTGACACCACCTCTTTTTCTTATTTAAAATCAAACAACACATTTTTACCTGAAAATTTTAGTGCAGAATTTTCACATCCTGATACGGCTCGAAATTATTCTACTGCTGCTTCAAGCATTCAAATCATCGGCGATGGAAGTGTCATCATGTGCGCAGGTCGACAAGGTCGAACTTTTGAATTAACGCCTGATGGACAAGTCGCATGGGAGTACATCACCCCTTTTAAAAATGGAAATCAAATTCCTCAAGGTATCAATTTAAGCTCGAGTGAAAACTTTACTTTCCAAGCCCAACGATATTTAGAAACCTATCCTGCTTTTATTGGAAAAACGCTTGAACCGCTTGGTTTTATTGAGTTAGATCCCAACGTAGCATTCTGTCCACTTGTTTCTATTAATGAATTTAAAAACGAAAATGATGATTTTTCAATTTCCCCAAACCCCGTAAATACATTGTTATTTATAGAAAACAATAATGAAAAAATCGAAGAAATCAAAATTTATAATTCTTTTGGAACATTAATTCTAACTACAAAAATTCCTTTTGGGAAAACTGAAATCAATATTTCCAATTGGCCGTCTGGTATTTATTTTTCACAAAATCAACGCACTTCTTTTTTGGAAAAAATAATTATTCAGCATTAAAAAAGTCCTTCCAGATTTGTAAAACCCTGGAAGGACTAATTCTTTAAAATAACTTTTTATTAAAATTCTGTTTTCAATTTTTCTCCAATAAAATTTTCTCCGTCAAAAACATTCCCTCCGATCGATATACCAAAAAGTAAATCCCCGCTTCCATTTCCCCTAAATCCAAAACCACATTTTGATCCTGCTTCGCTACCAATTTCCTTTTTTCCAACTGTCCTAAAATATTATATAAAAGCAATTCACCTGCACCTTGAGTATGCTTGATTTGAACATTCAAAATATCCTTGGTTGGATTTGGAGAAACATCCATTGATGGATTATTTTTTCTCAAATCAATCGTTGCATCAATGACAATTGTATCCATCGTTGTCGTATCATTCAACAAGGCAAGTGTGGTATCTTCCAATATTTCAATCGCTTGATTTGCTTCAACATCGTACAACATTTGTCGCCGATTTCCTCCCGTCCACAGCACTTCAATACTATCGACCATCGACAAAGTATCCAATCCAAAGTGTATCCGACTCGAATGATGTGAGGCATGACTCGACCCTCCGCTAACTTCTTCTAACAATACATTCCCGGCAGCATGAACAAATATTTTCGAACCATAGGCATCTCGGTTTACATCTACTCCTTCGAGCGAAACTTGCAACCAATTTTTCTCATTTCCTTTTTCATTTCGATATAGAATGGTTTTCCAACCGGAACCATTTATTGGTATATTTAACACCACAGAAAGCACATCCAAATCTCCATCATTATCATAATCAGAGTAGGCCATTCCACGCGAAGTATATTTATTTTGAATGCCATAAGTCGTATCAGTATCGGTAAATTGAAGATTACCATCGTTGATAAAAAGCTTGTCATTCATATGCAAAGTCGATGAAAGAAAACTCGGACTTGGCACATATCCATTCGCTACATACAAATCTAAATCACTATCATTATCCACATCCAAAAATGCAGTTCCCCAACCGATCGATAACAAACTATCCATGATGATCCACTCATCTCCTACCCCTGCATCATCCGTGATATTGGTAAAGAAATCACCATCATTTCGCAGCAAAGCATTTTTCCCAAAATTGGTCACATAGTAATCCAAATCTAAATCTCGATCAACATCTCCAACTGCGATTCCCATCCCGTACATTCCTAAATCTGCATCAACCAGATCTGCAATTTCATCATATAAAATCACCGAATCAATCGTTACATTTTTATACAAATGATTGGTTTCGATAAATTCCCCAAAGTCATTGGCCACATAAATATCCATATCTCCATCCATATCAAAATCGGTTGAGACTACTGCCAAAGAACAACCATTATCATTAATCTGTAAGACTTCCGCTACCTCTTCAAATTGTCCATTTCCCAAATTTTTATAAAAAGTATTGGCATAACAATCATGAGAATAACCATTAATCGTTCCATTCGGATCAGTTGTAAAACTCGCACTCTCTACATAACTAATCACATAAATATCCAACAAACCATCTAAGTCATAATCTATAAAAACAGCACTTATGGCTTGCGTTTTATCCTTTGGTTGAATTTGATTCCAAATATCTTGGAACATTCCATTTCCATTATTTCTAAATAAAATATTTTTGCCTTGCTGCTCAATATTCGATTGATTCGTAGTGACAAATAAATCTTTAAATCCATCATTATCAATATCTCCTGCGACTACTCCCGTGGTAAAATAATATTGAGTCCCAAGCAACCCAACTTCAAAACTTTTATTCGTAAAAGTCCCATCACCATTATTCTCATAAAAGTGATCCATTTCCAATCCTGCTGTGATGTACAAATCATCATCGCCATCATTATCGTAATCAAAAAAAGCAGCTCCTCCTCCAATAAAAATATCATGACTGAAGTAGTGATCAATCAACGCTTCGTCCTGCGCTTCCACAAAATGAAAATCAGTCGTCGTGGTCGGAGTCGTCAAAACTACATCATCATCTACATCAATATTCCCATTAGTCGTACTGCCTTCGATCACTTCAATCGTTTGGTTAGCAGCAACTTGTAACAATACATCTACATGTCCGGTTGGCCAAGTAATTTTGATAGAATCTGCGACTGTTGCGTTAGCTAAACCAATAATTTCAGTATCAGAATTTTGTCCCATGTAAGCAATTCCACAATGGGTGTAGCGCATTTGATATTCGCCTTCGGCAAATATCTCAATCTTAGAACCGATGCCTTGACGATTACTTTTGATACCTTCCAAATTAACTTTCAACCAATTATTATCTCCTCCCCCATTCTCCCAAAGTTGAGAATTAAAAGGAGCAAAATTGGAAACCATAATATCTGGAAATCCATCTTGATTAAAATCTCCAATCGCATTGCAATAACTTTTCACGGTATCTCCTTCGAAGCCATTAAATGTTTCTGAAAAAGTTCCGTTTCCTTCATTTTTATAAAAAGTACTCGAAGGTGTTGTTGATCCAACCGTTGCTCCGCTCACATACAAATCTAACCTACGATCATTATCCGCATCCAAAAAATTACAGCCCCATGCCACATCAAAAAATTCCACTCCAGCATTGCTTGCCACATCCATAAAGAAATGAGTATTGGAAATTTCATGATTTCGTAACAATACATTTCCGGTAGCAATATTTGAAATATAAATATCTTGATTAGCATCATTATTATAATCTCCAACTGCCACGCACATCGCACTCATCACTACATTAGCTTGAGTCGGCACACTTACATCCATAAAAGTTCCATTACCATTATTTCTTAAAAGTGTATTGGGAGGTATTTTATCATTAGCAATATAAACATCAGGCCAGCGGTCGTTATCATAGTCAAAAAAGGCAGCACAAAAAGGTAGTTTATTTTCATCAGCAACTTGTGCAAAATCAGTTTTCTCAGTAAAAGTACCATCAGCATTATTTCTAAAAAGCCGATTTCGATTATTTGTGCCTGAAGTCAAATATTTTCGTTCCGTATAATATAAATCCAACCAACCATCTCGATCATAATCTGCCCAAGCCGCTCCAAAATGGCGGAGGGAATCAATAGGAAATCCAGCAGTCATCGTTATATCTGTAAATTCTAAATTGCCATTATTTCTATACAAACGATTGGTTCCTTCATAAGTCGTCACATATAAATCCAAATCATCATCGTTATCAAAATCAACCCAAAGAAGGTGTTTTGATTCTTCGGTATGATCAACAACCGAAGGTATCTTTTGAAAAACACCATTGACATTTTTATAGAAAAAAATAGAAGAACCTGCGGCAGTTGCCAATGTAATATCGTCCCATCCATCTCCATCAAAATCTACAAAACTCACTCCTCCTCCTGGTCCACCTTGTAAATATTGATGATTGATTCCAACTTGCACAGCAGCATCTGAATATTGGATTTGAGCAAAAAATGAAAAGGAACAACAACAAATATTAATAATTATGAATAACCTCATCTTATTATTTTTTGATAAAAAATATACCACTACAATGAAAAGTAAAAGATTAATGCTCATTTTTTATCAAAAAAAGAGTACAATTCCAGGCTTCTACTTTTTACAAAAAAACTACAATACCCTAAAGCAGCGAAACATAATATTGATTCGTTAAACCATTAGCAATATAAATATTTACAGCCTGCGATCTAGCGAATTAATATTAACCCAAGGATATACTCAAATACAATTAAGCTCCATTTTTCAATCTATTCATCCGATGTTCAATCAAATTGATTGATAAAACAGAAAAACAATCCCCATACAAACAAAAATAAACAGAGAAAATCTTATCATTTTAAAAATAAAATCCAAAAAAAACTTTTGACAAATATACTGAACCAAATTGGATATAACTTACCGAAATAAAACGAAAAATCTGCCTACCTGCAGATATCACGACATGCTAAATTTGACACCTATCATTTTTATTGATAGCCCCTACAAGTAAATGTGAAGAACCATAATTTATTAAAAATTATGATTGGGCTAAATACCTTTTCAAGTCCAAAATTAATCTATTTTTTTAAACACAAAATTCGGATTAGTATGAAAAAAACTACACTAGTATTTCTACTTTTTCTATGCGCCTCATTTTCAATGCTTGCGCAAAGAACAATCACGGGAACCGTGATGGAAACAAATGGAGACCCATTAATTGGCGCTTCCGTAATTATAAAAGGTACCACAAATGGTACAAGTACCGACACAGATGGTTCGTTTAGTATTGAAGTCTCATCAGACGCTAAAGAACTAGAAATTAGCTTTACAGGATTTAAGACTCAAACTATTGCCATTGGAGTTTCTTCAGTATATACAGTAACTCTAGAAGAAGGAAAAATATTGGGAGAAGTTTTTGTAGTCGGATACGGTTCTCAAAAAAGATCAAATGTATCTGGAGCCATCTCTAGAGTAGAAGGTGAAGATATCCAAGGTAAAGCAGTAGCTGGACTTGATGGAGCATTGCAAGGTAAAGTAACAGGATTGTTATTAACTTCCAATAGTGGCCAGCCAGGTGGTGGACAATCCATGAGAATTAGAGGAAACTCCTCCATTAATGCAGGGAATGAACCTTTATATGTAATTGATGGAATTCCAGTAACTACTGGAGATTTTTCTGAAAATTATTATGGAGGAATGGATCACAATGTACTTTCTGATTTGAATCCAGCTGATATCGAGTCCATTGAAGTTTTAAAAGATGCCGCTTCTGCCTCTATCTATGGTTCAAGAGCATCCAATGGTGTAGTTTTGATTACAACCAAAAAAGGATCTGCTGGAAAAGCTAAAATCAACTTTGGCTATTCTATTGGAGAGCAAACTGATATTAAGCGTTGGGATATGTTATCAGGAGAGCAATATGCTGATTTGACAGGTGATCCTTGGAATATGAAAAATGCAGATTTCATGGGTGCATTATATCGGAAAGCTCCAATTTCTCAATATGACATGAGTGTTTCGGGAGGTGATTTAAAAACTAAATATTATATCGGAGGTTCTTATTTTGATCAAGAAGGCACCATATTAGGACAATCATTTGATAGACTTTCAGGTAGATTGAACTTTGATCATACTGCTAACAAATGGCTAACACTTAGTGCTGGTATTAATATGGCAAAAAGTAGAACTAAGGTTGTTCAGTCAGATAATAATATTTACGGAGCTTTAAGTTTAGCTATTTTACAGCCACAGAATGTTGATATTTACAATGAAGATGGTACCTACAACTTTGCAGGGATGTTTTTTGAAAATCCAATTGCTACTGCTGCTGAAAAAACGAACTTATTAACTTCCAGAAGAACTCTTGCAAATGTGGGTGCTAAGTTTCAAATCATGGAGGGGTTATCTTTCCAGTCAAGAATTGGATTAGATATCACAGACTTTAATGAGCGTGTTTACAATCCTGTAACTACATCGCAAGGTGCTGGTGTGAATGGTGAAGCATTTTTAAATACTACTTCTGCGATCAGAACAGTTTACCAAAACTTCTTCGATTACCAAACTAATATCAATAAAATAGGATTAGGAATTCTTGCAGGTATCGATTACGAAAATGCAAAATTTGATAATACAAGTTTAGCAGGTACTGGTTTCCCAAGTGCTGAATTTGTTTACTTAGCTTCTGCTGCTGAATATACAAATGCAGCTCAAGATATTACTGCCAATAGTCTTTTATCTTACTATACAAGAGTAAATGTAGATATCTTAAACAGATATGTTGTTACGGGTACATTTAGAGCAGATGGTTCTTCCAAATTTGGTGCGAATAATAGATATGGATACTTCCCATCTATCTCTGTAGGTTGGAAAATAAACAATGAGTCTTTCTTAAAAGATGTAGGTGCTATCAGTAATATGAAATTACGGGTGAGCCTCGGTAAAGCAGGTAACCAAGCAGGTATTGGAAACTTCGCTTCTCGTGGACTTGCAGGTGGTGGAAATAATTATCAAGGTGCTCCTGGTGTTGCTCCAAGTACACTTCCTAACCCTGACTTAAAATGGGAGGAAACTACTGAGTTAAACATTGGTTTAGACTTTGGACTTTGGGAGGATAGATTAAATGGTAGTGTTGATTATTATATCAAAAACACAAATGACTTATTATTAAATCGACCACTTCCTCCTAGTTCTGGATTCACTGGAATTGATCAGAACGTAGGAAAAATGGAAAACAAAGGTGTTGAAATAGGTATCAATGGGTTAATCATTGATAGAGTTATAAAATGGAGTGTAGGATTTCAAATTGCAGCGAATGATAATAAAGTTATTGAACTATTTGATGGTCAAGGATTTGATGCTGGTTTCACTAATAGAATTGATGAAGACCAACCTTTAGCTTATTTCTATGGATGGAAATCTTTAGGAGTTAATCCTCAAACTGGAGACCTTGATTTTGAAGATATCAATGGAGATGGAGATATTAATGGAGATGATTATCAATTTATTGGTAACCCACATCCAGACTTCAATGGTTCGTTCAAAACTAATGTTTCTTACAAGGGGATTTACCTTGATGTATTCTTCAACTTTGTACAAGGTAATGAAGTATTAAACTATACTCGTGTATTCAACGAAGATGGTTTAAGAAGAGGATTCAACAATAACACTAATGTATTAAATGCTTGGAAAGAAGCTGGTGATGTAACTGATGTATTCCAAATTGGTGGGACTAATGCTGCTATGAATGGAGCAGGTACTTCTTCTCATTGGATAGAAGATGGTTCTTTCGTTCGATTAAAAACAGTTAGTTTAGGTTACAATTTACCAAGTGATCTTTTAGAAAAAATTGGTATGTCTAACTTAAAGATTTATGTAGCAGGAGAAAACTTAAAGACTTGGACAGATTACTCTGGACTTGATCCTGAAGTTAATTATAATGGCACTGCTAACTTGGCGATTGGAACTGATTTTTTAACTCAAGGGTTAAACCGTACTATTAAATTTGGAATTCAAGGTACTTTTTAAGTAGATTTTGAATCATTTATTTTAAACCAAAATAAATTTTAAAAATGAAGAATACATTTAAATATATTTTAGGGCTTATCTTAATTTCTTGGTTTTTTGCTTGTGAAAAACCTTTAGAACTAAATCCAGCTCAATCCATTGATAGTGAAAAGTTAATTGTGGATGCAAGTAGTGCCGAAGTAGCTATGAATGGTTTATACAGTAATGTCCAAGATCTTTTTGGTGGCACCATGACCATCACGATGGATGTTGCTTCTGATATTACAGATCATACTGGAACATTCCCAAGTTGGAATGATATTGACATGAGTAATCCGTTCCCTGACAATACTGGAATTGATGATGGTTGGGTAGCTGGCTATGCATTAATTTATAATGCAAATGTCGTGTTAGATGTTTTACCTACTGTTGATGACCCTGCTTTGGATGCAGCTCAATTTCTGGGAGAAGCAAGAGCTATAAGAGCTTGGACTTATTTCTACTTAGCTAATATTTTCGGAGATGTACCTTTAATCAATACTCCCGTTTCAGTTTTAGCGGATGTAAATGTTGCAAAATCTAGTGCAAGTGATGTGTTTAATTTTGTTGCTGGAGAATTAACTAAATCATTAGCAGAATTAACTGGAGGTGTATCTGGTAGAATTAATGCTGATGTTGTAAATGCAATGTTAGCTAAAGTTTATGCTTCTACAGGTAACTGGTCAGCTGCAGCTGATGCAGCTGATGCCGTAATTCCAAACTACACACTTGTAGGGAATTATATGGATTTGTTTAATGGTTCCATTTCATCTGAAGCTATTTTTCAAATTGATTTTAACTCTACTGATGGGAACTCCCTTTCTTTCTACTACTGGGATACTCCTGGAGGACGTCATGAGATTGGCCCTTCCCAAACTATCTTAGATGCTCTTACAATAGGTGATGCAAGAAGTGCATCTGTAGACACTACTATAAATTCAGCTAATGGTGACTGGTATATAACTAAATACGCTGATTTTGCATTGGGTACTGATAAGCCTATCCTTTTAAGACTAGCAGATATCTTATTAATTAAAGCAGAAGCAGAAGCGGAAGCAGGTAATTATGGTGATGCGACTACTTACTTTAATATGGTTAGAGAAAGATCTGTTCCCGGTGGAGGTATCACGCTCGATGCAAGTAACTTTAAAGATGCTATTCTTAATGAAAGAATGATTGAGTTAGCATGGGAAGCTGGTCATCGGTGGATTGATATGCAAAGATCTGGACTAGCTGCAAGTCATGTTGCTGCAAATGGACAAGATGGTTGTAAAGCTAAATGGCCAATTCCTAGAGCCGAAATTGATGCTAATACTGCAATGGTTCAAAATCCTTGCTATTAATATTTCTTAAAGTATTAATTAAATTATAGCAGAGGCTACCTTACTTTTAAGGTAGCCTCTGCTTTTTTTTTACGGAAGCGTATGTATGTATAAATGCGTGACTTTACCAATGCAAATGCTTGGTTTAATCAAGTTCGACAAAGAGTTGGATTAGCTGATAAAACTTTAGATCCTGGAAATCATGTGGATATAATCTTACAAGAAAGATTTGTAGAATTTGGATTTGAAGGTCCTTTCAGACTTATCGATTTGAGAAGGAAGGGAAAAGTTTTAGAAGTTTTAGGTTCGATTGGTTATGAAAGTTGTGATGATGTTTGGCCTCTGCCCCAAAGAGAAGTGGATAGAAATACCAACTTAATTCAAAACGCTTATTGTAATTGCTAGATTAGTTTTCAACTTTAAGCAAAAACAAAAAGGTGTTAGTCTCAAATGAGGCTAACATCTTTTTTATTACTTTTTAATACTTAATCTCAATAGAATACCCTCCCCCCTTCTTCGGCTCAGTCGGATTCCCTGTTTTCTTAGAAGGAGTAACTGTATAAGAAATACTAGCTTGAGATTGTACCGATGGAGCAGTTTTTTCTTTTTCCTTCGGCAATCTAAAATGGATTTGGATATTTTTAAAAAACTTGACTTTGATCCCTCTATTTTTGGGTGCTTCAAATTTCATTAATTTAATCACTCGTTCAGCTTCTTCATCGCAACCGTATCCTAAACTCTTCACCACTTTAGTTTCGATCACTTTTCCTTTGAAATTAATCGTGTATTTAATGAAGACAGTACCCTCAATTTTCTCTTCCAAAGCCTCTTTTGGGTATTTTTTATTTTGAGAAATAAACTCTCGCATGGCTTTCAGTCCACCTTCATAAAATGGA
>Ga0115005_10000911_pt1 | contig 23145 bp, 19 predicted proteins | sample ArcOceMetagenome_FD_87163 | JGI IMG/M metagenome (GOLD analysis project Ga0115005, IMG submission 87163) | Marine eukaryotic phytoplankton communities from Arctic Ocean - Arctic Ocean - Greenland ARC118M Metagenome | ecosystem: Environmental > Aquatic > Marine > Oceanic | place: Arctic Ocean...
AAGCCGCCTCACCAACAACATGATTTTCATGAAACTGAAGATCGCCCTGAACCTGCAGGCCGAAGACGTGCTGGCGGTGCTCGAGCTGGCCAACTTCCGCATGAGCAAACACGAACTCAGCGCTTTCTTCCGCAAACCCGGCCACAAGCACTACCGGGACTGCAAGGACCAGATTCTGCGCAACTTTCTCAAGGGCTTGCAGATCCAGTATCGGGACGGGGAATAGCCTGCCAGCCGGATGCTGGACGCCTAAGGCCTGACGCATGAATTCAAAAACCAGGAACGCCCTCAAGAACGCTTAACCGGCCTACCATGTTTGTGGGAAGCGATGCTCGCATCGCGAATAACGCCACGCCGGCACCTTCGCGATGCGAGCATCGCTTCCCACAGTAGAACAACGTCTCGAGGCAATTTAACGCACAGCCTTAATGCCACTCAGCGTTTTAAAGCATAAATCCCGCGCAGTACCGAGAAACTCCTGCACATAAGGCGTCTGTTCGTCTTCCGCGCGCACTGCTGCATAGAGCGTGCGCCACACCCCCTTTGCACCCAGCCGCACGGTTTTCAATAAATCGTGTTCGGTGTATTCGGTGAGCGCCCAGTTCGGTAGCGCTGCCACACCCCGGCCTGCCGCCACCAGTTGTGCGGTCATCGGGGTCAGCTCGGCGGTGCGGATAGCAGCCGGCTCGGCGCCGGCCGGATCCAGAAAGGCGGTGAATACATCCAGTCGTTCCCGCTCCACCGGGTAGGTAATCAAGGTCTGGTCAGCGAAGTCTTCCGGAAGAATCCACTTCTGCGCCGCCAACGGCGATTGCCGTGACACCGCCAGCACCAGCTCGTAACGAAACAGTGGCACATAAAGTACAGCCTCGTTTTCCACCGGATCGGAACTGATCACCATGTCCAGGTCCCCGCGCACCAACGCAGGCAACGGCGCAAAACTGAAGGCCGCAGACAAATCCAGCTCCACCTCAGGCCAGTGCTCCCGAAACGCATCCAGTGCGGGCATCAGCCACTGAAAACAGGAATGGCACTCGATGGCGATATGCAGCCGCCCGGTCTGCCCGGCGGCCAGACGCTTCAGCTCCCGTTCCGTCTGCTGCACCCGGGGAAGAATCTCTCGCCCCAACGCCAGCACCCTCAGCCCGGCTGTGGTAAAGCGTACCGGCCGTGTACGTCGCACCAGCAACGCCACCCCCAGCCGATGCTCAAGATCCTTCAACTGGTGGGACAGCGCCGATTGGGTGACATGCAGCCGCTCCGCGGCCTCCACCAATGACCCCGCCTCTTCAATGGCACGCAGGGTGGCCAGATGTCTGAGTTCGAGCATGGAAATCTCCGTGATGGACAAAACGGCTGTAGGCGCGCCTACAGCCAGGCCAGCACTAGTTGAGTAAAATTCATAGTTAGGATTAGATATTTGATTTTGCCTCAACTCTGTAGGGAGACACAATAGCCTCGATCCCAAACAAACCACGGGCACAGTGCATCTTGCATAAACCCTGTTGCCCGTCAGTCATCCCAAGGAATCCAACATGACCACCCTGCATAATCTCGGCTTTCCGCGCATCGGCGCCCGCCGCGAACTGAAACAGGCACAGGAAGCCTACTGGTCAGGCGACCTGCAAAAGAGCGAACTGGAGCACGTGGGCAAAAGCCTGCGCGAGCGCCACTGGGCCCTGCAGGCCGACGCCGGGGTAGACCTGATGCCCGTGGGTGATTTTGCCTGGTACGACCAGATTCTGGAGTTTTCCTGCCTGCTGGGCGTTGTCCCGCCACGCTTTGAGCAGGATGCCAAGGCACCGGTGGACCTGGACACCCTGTTCCGCATGGCCCGTGGCCGCGCGCCCACCGGCACCCCCGCCGCCGCCTGCGAAATGACCAAGTGGTTTGATACCAACTACCATTACATCGTCCCGGAGCTGGCCGCCGACCAGGGCTTCCGCATCGCCCGCGAAAGCCTGTTCGAGCAGGTTGAAGAAGCCAAAGCACAGGGCCACAACCCGAAACCGGTGATCCCCGGCCCTCTCACTTACCTGTACCTGAGCAAGGGCGATGCCTTTGCCAGTGCCGACGACAGCGCCAAGCTGGCGCTGCTGGATCAGCTGATCCCGGTCTACCGCGACATCCTTCAACGCCTCGCCGACCAGGGCGTGCAATGGGTACAGATTGATGAGCCGATTCTGGTGCTGGACTTGCCAGACAGCTGGCAGCGCGCCTACCTGCGCGTGTACGACCAGCTGGCCTCGGCCAGCCAGGCCAAACTGTTGCTGGCCACCTACTTCGGTGGACTGGGCAATAATCTGTTCACCGCGCTGGAGCTCCCGGTACACGGCCTGCACCTGGATCGGGTACGCGGCAACGATGACCTGGGTCAGGTTGTTCCCCGGCTCGGCGACAAGGTGTTATCGCTGGGGGTAATCAACGGTCGCAACATCTGGCGCACCGATCTGGACGCCGCCCTGGATGGTCTGATTGGCCTGCGCAATGAACTGGGCGGCCAGCTCTGGCTGGCACCGTCCTGTTCCCTGCTGCACAGCCCGGTGGATCTGGACCAGGAAGACAAGCTCGATAGCGAACTGAAAAGCTGGCTGAGTTTTGCCAAACAGAAACTGGAAGAGCTGGCGCTGCTCGGTGGCGCCCTGCGTGGCGACAGCAGCGTCAATGCCGGCCTGCACACCCAGCGGGCAGCCTTGCAAGCCCGTGGCTTGTCCTCGCGAATTCACAACCCTGCCGTTGCCCAGCGCCTGACAGACGCCAGCCAGGTTTCCCGCGAGCGCCTCAGCCCGTTTGCCGCCCGAATTGCCCGGCAGCAACAAACCCTGCAGCTGCCCGCCTTCCCCACCACCACCATCGGCTCTTTCCCGCAGACCCGGGAAATTCGCACCGCACGCCGGGACTGGAAAGCTGGCAAGCTGATCGACGCTGACTACCATCAGCAGATGCAGGAAGAAATTGCCCGCTGCATTCGCTACCAGGAAGAAGTGGAGCTGGATGTGCTGGTGCACGGCGAAGCCGAGCGCAATGACATGGTGGAATACTTCGGTGAACTGCTGGATGGTTTCGCCTTCACCCGCTTTGGCTGGGTACAAAGCTATGGCTCACGCTGCGTCAAACCACCGATCATTTTCGGCGACGTGCAACGCCCCCATGCCATGACCGTGGAATGGGCCCGTTACGCCCAGTCCCTCACCGACAAGCCGGTGAAAGGCATGCTCACCGGGCCGGTGACCATTCTGCAATGGTCCTTTGTCCGTGACGACCAGCCCCGCGCCGACACCTGTCGCCAGATCGCCCTGGCCCTGCGCGATGAAGTGCAGGACCTGGAAGCGGCCGGCATCAAGGTAATCCAGATTGACGAACCCGCACTGCGCGAAGGCTTGCCATTGCGCCAGGGAGAGTGGGCACAGTATCTGGACTGGGCAGTGGATTGCTTCCGCCTGGCCACCGTGGGCGTGGACGACGACACCCAGATTCACACCCACATGTGCTACTCGGAATTCAACGACATCATCGAAGCCATCGCGGCGCTGGATGCGGATGTGATTACTATCGAAACCTCCCGCTCCAACATGGAACTGCTGGATGCCTTCCGGGATTTCCACTACCCGAACGACATCGGCCCGGGCGTCTACGATATTCATTCGCCCAACGAACCCGACGTGGAATGGATGGTACAGCTGATGGAAAAAGCCGCCGAGCGGCTGCCCAAGGAACGGCTATGGGTCAACCCGGACTGCGGCCTGAAAACCCGTAAATGGGAAGAAACCCGTGGGGCGCTGGCCAACATGGTCAATGCGGCCAAACAGTTGCGCCAGGCAGGCTAGTCCTGCTGTTAAACGGGGGAATGTCGGATTACGCCTTTCAGGCTCTCTGTGCCCTTGGGTGAATTCGACCTACAGACTGTTAAACGGGTTTAGCCGTCCCGTAGGAGCGTCGCTCGCGGCGCGATAAAACAGTGACGAGGAGCAAGATACGAGGAGCGAAAACCTGACTATCCCGGTTTCAGATTTTGATCTTCGAAACTCGCTTCTCGCAACTCGATATTTTTCGGCTATCGCGCCGCAAGCGACGCTCCTACAGAAAGGACGGAGGGCAAAGGTCAGTTCTCCCCCGACGCCTCCGCCTCAATGACTTTCAACAACCGGTCCGGCCCCAGCTCCAGGGGGGTCGGCTCGCCGGGCAATTGCCAGTGGCCGGCATGACGTTCATCCGGCTTGCTGTCCATGAGCGGCAGGCTGGTGAGATCGGCCACCGCATCGCGGAACAGATCCGTACGGTAGCACTGGGCCGCAAAGGTGTTGGTTTCTTCCAGCGAACACTGTCGCCAGCGCTGCATTTCCTGCAACAGAAAGGCAGCGTCGGAGCGCCACGGAAAATTGGCGTGAAAACCGGCAAACACATGAAAGTGATGAGCCGGAAACGGCTGGCCCGTCAGGCCACCGGGCAACCGCTGGCTGAACGGTGCACGAATGATTTCTTCCGGCACATCCAGCCACGCGGGATGGGCCAGTAACGACAGACTCTCCACCAGGTTCTCATCCGCATGGCAGGCCGCCTTGTACAACGCCCGCAGCAATGCACGATGGGTATCCGGATGACGTGACACCCAGTCACGGGATACTGCCAACACCTTCTCCGGGGCATTTTCCCAAATCTGATAACCGGACAAAATACAGTGCCCGGCGCCGGTCAGTGCGGCCAGACTATTCCACGGTTCGCCCACACAGAAACCATCAATGTGGCCCATGCGCAGGTGATCCACCATTTGCGAAGGCGGCAGCACCACCAGCTTCACATCATGATCCGGATCCAGCCCGGCCACACTCAGCCAGTGGCGTAACTGATAGGCATGACAGGAAAACGGAAAGACCACCGCGAGCACCAGCGGTGCTTCGTCGCTGGAAGCCCGCGCGGCCACCAGCTTGTTCATGGCGGCGGCGATGTCGTTGGGTGTCGGCCCTTCCGACAAGGCGCACAATCCCTGAAACAGCATCGGCGAAACGGTCACGCCGTTACCGTTCAGCCCCATGGAAAATGCCGTGGCGAGGGGCTTCTTGATACAGCCCAGCCCCAGCGACGTGGACAACAGCATCGGCGCCAGCATCGGCGCCGCATCCAGCTGCCCCACCAATAGCCGATCGCGCAGGCTGGCCCAGCTCCATTCCGGTTGCAGCTCCACATCCAGCCCTTCGGCGGCGAAGAAGCCTGCCTCCTGGGCCACTGCCAGCGGCAAGCTGTCTGTCAGCGGCATATAGCCGATACGCACCTTCATGAGATTTGCTCCATGAAAGCCGGACGCCGGATGCTGGACGCCTGACGGCGAACCGACCTGACGCCCTCTACGGCAGGTGCCCGGCTCACCATCTTCTCCGGTGTCTCGATCAGGCTGCGCGCCTTCATCAATGGCATCACTCGTCGCATCTTGTCTCCTGTTTTTTGCGTCAGGCTTCCGGCGTCCAGCGTCTGGCGTTCTTCACCCTTGCGCCTTGAGCATTTCGGCATAATCCAGCACCGACCGGGCCACCTGAATCAACGGCTGCCCGCTGTTCATGGCCTGGCGACGCAGGGTGCTGTAGGCATCCTGTTCATTGAGCCGGCGACGCTGCATCAGCAACCCTTTCGCACGCTCAATGATTTTCCGCTCAGCCAGGGCCTCACGGGTTTCTTCCAGCTCTTCACGCAACGCCTGGTATTCCCGGAAACGGGCCGTCGCCACGCGCATGACACCGCGCACCCGGGTCAGGTCGGTTTCTCCAGCCACGTAGGCGCTGACGCCCGCGCGCAGCGCGGCCACCACCAGCTCTTCGTCGTCCTGATTGCAGAACATGACCATGGGCCGCGGGATATCCCGCTGCACCAGGGCCATGCTTTCCAGGGTGTCCCGATCAGGCGCATCCATATCGACAATCACCACATCCGGATTACTGCTGCGCACCTTCTCCGCCAAACCGGCGGCGCTGGTCAGGCGGCACAGGATCTCGTGGCCCTCATCAATGAGGGCCCGCTCGAGAATCGCGGCACGGGGTGGCTGGTCATCTACCAGCATGATTTTCAGAGCCATAATGTCAGGCGCGTCCGGAATCGTTGTCGTTACGGGTTGTTTTGCAACGGTTGTGCCAGTCATCACATCCCTAACCTGATGATTTTCAATGCGTTTCGTTTTTCTCTAATCCAGCACCGAAAAAGTGCACCAAGGCGACGCACCTTCCGGCACCAAAATGTGATCAGAATTTAATCTCACCCCAGGCCCAGTACTTGCTGGTGTCATCCTTGAAGTCGTCGGCGCTGTACTGCGCATACTTCAGGCCAACCACATAGTGCTTACCGATGGGGCGAGCCATCAGCAGGTCGGTTTCCGTGCCGTAATCCGTGCTGCCTTCGTTGGACTGGAAGTCGTGGTAGACCGCCGCCAGCTTGAAGCCGGCCAGTTTGCCGCCCACGGTCACGAAGGTGTCCTCCAGGCCATCAGCCGGCGTGGCCAGGAACTGGTCCGCCCACCCGTTGAAGGCATGCTTGGTCGCCAGCGGTGTCTGGAAAGCCACCATGCCCTCATCTGAACCAAGCACTTCCTGTGCCACTTTTACCGTTACTCCGGCCACCTCTGCCCCCAGCTCGGCAAAGTAATAGTCAGTATCGCCGGCTTCCACTTCCTGCTGGGCCCCTTCCAGCGTGAGCAACAGCTTTACCGCATCCAGATCGAACGCACCGGCATAACGCACACCGTAGGTATCGTTCTGCGAGTCGGTTACGTTATCGGTTTCCAGCAAGTAGGCGTACGCGGTTAGCGAGCCACCCGGCATGCCCGCCCAGCTGGCATTGAAAAGATTGTTGGTCACATTGGCATCAAACCCCGGCGTAATGCCGTTCACCTGGGTCAGATGGGCCGCAGAAACACTGAAATCACTGATGCCGTAATCAATCCGCGCGCCATCAAAGGTCTGTTCATCCTGGCGCCAGCCCACGTTCCCCACGAACCGGGCGTTGTCGTAGATGATCCGCTGGCGACCGTAAGTCGCCACCAGGCCTTCCAGGGCATGGCTGCCGGTATAACGAATGGCGGCGCGGTTCAGTTCGGTGACTTCCGGATCCGCAATGACCGGGTAACCGGCCTGCTGCGGCGCATAGTTATCCACCTGGCCCACGATGCGGGTATCTTCAAACTCCCCCATCACATCAAAGCCGTGGAGCTTGCCACTCTGGTAACCCAAACGGGTACGCAGGGTTAGCGCCTGGCCGTCTTCGGTAAAGGCATCACTGTCCACGTCTTCATAACGCAGGCGCATGTTCAGCAGCGGTGTGCCGTCTTTCAGTGCGGTAATAAAGGCGTCGTCTTCCGCGTTGGCTGTCCCCGTAAAGCCCAGCGTGGACAGAAGGACACCGGCAGCAATGGCAGAATATTTCATCATCGTTTCCTCAACACTTCCCAAAATTAAAAAAGTTAACGTCGTAAATTCAGGGCGCACCTTCCCTGTTCCCGCTTTTCGGTACGCGAAAAAAGCGGAAGGGTTAATCCAGGTTTTATGCGTTTAAATCAGGCCCGCTTGCGGTTCGCTTCAGCTTTAGTGCTGTCACGCTTTGGCAGCGGCTCCACCTTGCGCTGTTTCTCATACAGGAACTGAAGCACCTGCTGACGACAACGAACAAAGGTGGGGTCATCCGCCAGGGCCAGGCGATCCCGTGGACGTGGAACCTTTACATCCAGAATCTCGCCGATGGTGGCGGAGGGGCCATTGGTCATCATCACAATGCGGTCTGACAGCAGCACGGCCTCATCCACATCGTGGGTAATCATGATCACCGTGGTGCCCAGCTGGGCATGGATTTCCATCAGGGAATCCTGCAGGTGAGCCCGGGTCAGCGCATCGAGAGCACCGAAAGGCTCGTCCATCAGCAGCACCTGGGGCTGCATGGCTAGCGCGCGGGCAATGCCCACGCGCTGCTTCATGCCACCGGAAATTTCATCCGGTTTTTTGTGCATGGCGTGCGCCATATGTACCAGCTCCAGGTTGTGCTCCACCCAGTCACGGATCTCCGCCTTGCTCTTGGTCTTCTTGAACACCTGCTTGACCGCCAGCTCCACATTTTCGAACGAGGTCAGCCAGGGCAGCAGCGAATGGTTCTGGAACACCACCGCCCGCTCCGGGCCGGGTTCAGTGACTTCGTGCTTGTCCAGAATCACACCACCATCGGTGGTCTGCAGCAGGCCCGCGACAATGTTAAGCACGGTAGATTTACCGCATCCAGAGTGACCAATCAGAGAGACGAATTCGCCGGACTCAATTTTCAGATTCACATCCTTCAGCGCTTCGAACTGGCCTTTTGGCGTATCGAATTTCATGCCGACGTTGGAGAGTTCCAGTAATGCTTTCATGTTTTTTCTCCTCACCTGATGGCTTAACGCTGTACCGAAGATTTGTCCCACACCAGAGCGCGCTGCAGCATGAGCATCAGGCGATCCAGCAGGAAGCCGATCAGGCCAATCACGATCACCGCCACCATGATCCGGCCCAAAGACTGGGAGCTGCCGTTCTGGAATTCATCCCAGACGAATTTCCCCAGCCCCGGGTTCTGCGCCAACATTTCGGCGGCGATCAGCACCATCCAGGCAATACCCAGACTCAAACGCAGACCGGTGAACATCATCGGCAGCGCGGAAGGCAGTACGATCTTGCGTACATGACTCAGCGCGTTAAGACGTAGCACCTTGGAGACATTGGTCAGATCCTGGCTCACCGACGTCACACCCACCGCCGTGTTCATCAGCGTTGGCCACAGACAGCACAGCGTCACCGTGAACATGGAGGTGAGGAAGGACTTGGCCACCAGCGGATCGTCAGTCACGTACACCGCACTCACCACCATGGTCACCAGTGGCAACCAGGCCAGCGGCGACACCGGCTTGAACAACTGAATCAGCGGGTTCATGGCCGCATGGGCCGTGTTGCTCAGGCCGATGAAAATGCCCAACGGAATCGCAATCACAGAGGCCAGCAGAAAACCGCTCATTACCGTGATCAGGCTGGTGCCGATCTGATCAAAGAAGGTCGGAGCCCCAGTGTAATCCCGGTGGATCGGCTCCCACTCCGGCTGCTGCTGCAGCCGCGTGGCGATGTATTTTTCCTGGCGTTCGTGGAACGCCGCTTCCTTGGCTCGAGACGCCTGATGCTCATCCACCAGCGAACCGGCCTGCTCCCAGACATCGGCTGGCCCCGGGAACTGCCCCAGCGAGGTATCGATACGCTGGGCCGCCAGTTGCCATAGCAACAGGAAGGCGGCGATGCCCATCACCGGCCAGATCAACTGTCGCAGCAGTGCCTGCCACTGCTCACCGGTCATCTTGCCGGTGGCCAGGGCGCGGTAGGGTTCCATCCAGGTCGGGAATGTCAGGGTCACCATGATTGCTTCTCCTCAGGTGAGCGCGCCCTTAAAGCGCGTCACCCTCTTTCAGGCCAATCGGGAATTTCTTCAGGTATTCGTTAGGCTTGCGACCGTTGTAGGTGATGTTGTCGATAAAGCCTTTCTGCGGCGGCTTGAAGCCATCTTCCGTGGCAAAGTCGGGGAACTGGTCAGCCGGGATCTTGCCTTCAGCGATCAGGGCTTTGGCCGCCTGGGCATAAATATCCGGGCGATACACGTTCTTGGCCACATCCATGTACCAGCTATCCGGCTTGGTATCGCTGATCTGGCCCCAACGACGCATCTGGGTGAGATACCAGATGGCATCGGAGTAGTAGGGATAGGTGGCGTTATAACGGAAGAACACGTTGAAATCCGGAACCTCACGCACATCACCTTTTTCGTACTCGAACGTGCCAGTCATGGAGTTGGCGATCACGTCATAGTCCGCGCCCACATAGTTCGGCTGGGACAGAATCTTCACCGCTTCCGGGCGGTTGGCGTTGTCGTTTTCATCCAGCCACTTGGCCGCACGGATCATCGCCTTCACCACACGAATGTGAGTGTTGGGATACTTGTCGGCCCAGCCCTTGCTCACACCGAATACTTTTTCCGGGTTGTTTCTCCAGATTTCGTAGTCGGTAATCACCGGCACACCGATACCCTTGAACACCGCTTGCTGGTTCCAGGGCTCGCCCACGCAGTAACCGTAGATGGTGCCGGCTTCCAGGGTCGCGGGCATTTGCGGCGGCGGCGTTACCGACAGCAGCACGTCAGCTTGCAGCTGGCCGCTGGTGTCGCCCTTGTGCGGCGCGTAGTAGCCCGGGTTCAGGCCACCGGCGGCCAGCCAGTAACGCAGCTCGTAGTTGTGGGTGGACACCGGGAACACCATGCCCATGTTGAAAGGCTTGCCTTCCGCCTTGTACTTCTCCACCACCGGCTTCAAGGCGTCCGCCTTGATCGGGTGCACCGGCTTGCCGTTCTCGACCGGAATGTTCTTCTTCATTTCTTCCCACACGGCGTTGGAAACAGTGATGCCGTTACCGTTCAGATCCATGCTGAACGCGGTAATGATGTGGGCTTCGGTACCATAGCCAATGGTGGCCCCCAGCGGCTGACCGGCGAGCATGTGCGCGCCATCCAGCTGACCGTCAATGACCCGGTCCAGCAGGACTTTCCAGTTGGCCTGGGCTTCCAGGGTCACAAACAGGCCTTCTTCCTCGAAGTAGCCTTTCTCGTAAGCGATGGCCAGCGGCGCCATGTCGGTGAGTTTGATAAAGCCGAACTTGAGATCCGCCTTCTCCGGCCAGCCCAGCGCATCATCCGCCACGGAGGTAGCCGACAGGCCCAGCGTCATCGCGGCCAACACGCCACAAAATGTTTTCTTGAAACCGTTCATCATCCTTCCCTCGTCTGCCCGTTTTTTTTCAGGCATAAAAAAAGCGCTCAAAGCCCCCCGCCTTCGTTGGCCGGGTCCTCTGAGCGCCTTTGCTCGAATCTGCTCGTGGCCGCCGTTGGCCACGAAGATGGTTGTCTGCACAGCATTGCCACTGTGCTTACCCTGTCATAACGCAAATGCTGTGCCAGTTTTTAAATGCCTTGGTTTTCATCGACTTAACGGTAAAGCCAATCGCCACCCCAATTTCCCGCGCCCGCTTATTGCCCAGCCAGCACCGTTGTGAGTCAGCCCCGGCTCACCAAAATGCATCACCTCTTTGCTGCAACAGCGCTTTCCGCCCACAAGCCCCGCGCTTTGCCCCGCCCTGGTGAAAAAACCACGCACTGCCTAGGAGCCTTTGCGACCAAAGCCGCATTTATCACTGGGATTAATAATGAACATCATTCGAATGATGAAGCCGAAAACGCCACGGCCTGTTAGGCTGCGCGCTGGATTATCGGAGAGACCCGGCACGTCGCCCTATATTGGTTTTCCCGACTTCGCCTTCCCATTTGATTGCCTGCGAGACACTGCGTGACGACCACCGAAAGAGATCACCTGCTCACTGCGATAGCCGGCGCCTTCAGTCTGGTTATTGCCCTGGGTATTGGCCGCTTCCTGTTCACCCCGGCCCTGCCCGACATGATTGCCGAGACAATGCTCACCGCTGTCAGTGGCGGTTACCTGGCTGCTATCAACTATGGGGGCTACCTGGCCGGTGCCATGCTCGCCATGGCAGTGCCGGCCCACCAGGCACGCCCGGCGTTCTGGCTGGCACTGTGGGCAAGCGTAATCACCAGCATCCTTATGGGCCTGAGCACCACCTTCACGCCCTGGGCCATTAACCGGTTTCTCGCGGGTGTGGCCAGCGCCATCATTATGGTCAACGGCTCAGCGCTGGTACTGGGCGCCATGCCCAACCATCTGCGTGCCCGGCTGGGCAATATTCACTATGCCGGCATCGGCCTTGGCATCAGCATCGCCGCCCTCACCGTTGCCTTTATTGAACGCCTGCACGGCAGCTACGCCAGCATGTGGCTGGCCTGTGGTGCACTGGCCCTGATCCTGCTGCCGCTGCTGCGCCGCATCCCTGCCCTGCCCCACGCCAAACACAGCCAGCACGAACGCGCGCCGGTGAACCGCTCGGCCCTGGGCTTTCTGATCGCCAGCTACACCCTGGCCGGTTTCGGCTACATCACCAGCACCACCTACCTGCCGGTGATCGCCAAAGCCCAACTGCCGGGCCTGGACAGCGCCGCCTTCTATACCTGGCTGGCCGTAGGCCTGGCCGCCGTGCCCGCCAACCTGCTGTGGGGCAAGCTCGCCAGCCATGCCGGCGAACGCAACGCGCTCATGGCCGCGCTGCTAGTGCAGGCAGTGGGCGTCAGCGCCCCCGCCTGGCTACCGGGCCTCACCGGGCTGATCATCAGTGGCCTGCTGGTCGGCGCCACCTTTACCGCCGTGGTCGCCCTGAGCATGTACTGCGGCCGCCAACTCGCCCCCCACGCCGCCAGCGCCGCCCTGGGCGCACTGACAGCCTGCTATGGGGTCGGGCAGATACTGGGGCCGGTGGTGACGGCACGGTTGCTGGAAAGTAGCGGCAGTTTTGCGCCCGGGTTGCTGGGGGCGGCGGCGGCGTTGATTGGGGCGGCGGTGTTGTTGGTGCCGCTGGGGAAGGTGCGGTTTTAGGGGGGGCAGCGGGAACGAACTTACAGGAGAGGAGGCTTTGAGCCTTTAGTGCACAACATTGGGGTCAGGTCTTGAATGTTGTGATCAAACGCACGATGCAAGACCTGACCCCGCATTCCCCCTTTCACATGGGGAAGTCAGTTCTTTCATTTCCCAACGAAATGGGAGACCTAACCCCGTAGCCGCTGTGTGTCTTTGTATCAAATTTTCCGGGTTCCCTTGCAGGCTGGATACTGCGAACAGCCCCAGAACTGCCCGTAGCGACCAGAGCGTCGCCGCATTAGAGATCGGCAACTCGGACAAGTTGGAGTGGCAGGAGTAACAGCTACTCTCTTCGGTGCTGTAAATTGGGAAGCTCTGGATGGTTGTGGTGTGGATTTTGTCGGTGGAGTCACCGTCAACGTAACGGTTGAAGCCGGAACCGATACGCCCAACTCGAGCAGGTCTTTTTCAGCTTGCGCACGAACTGTAAGCGCGTCGGTAAGAGCCCTTTCGCTACTGGCCCTAGCAGATAGCGCGCCAAGACGAGCCTTGGCGTTTCGCAGGGTACCCAGCCCGTTGCGGATCGTGGATTCCAGTTTGGCCTTTTCCGCCGCGAACCGCCCTCGTAATGCTCTTTCGTCGGAAATGTCCTGAGCATTCGGCGTTCGGTCGTACTTGAAGCGAGAAGCGTGCCCGCGACGCCATGCGACCAGCTTGCCAGTCATCACATTGCCGAAACCTGGAACCCGCAGGACGGCAGATTGGTTCACATCGGCAGCAGTTTCGATACCGAAGGAAATGAGGGTCGCTATCTTGGCGGGACCGATACCCGAAATGCGAGCACTCCGTATCGGATATCGGTCAAGATAGGCCTGTCTCTGACGAGACTCCCGGTTAGACTTCATCACCATCAATTCACGGGTAAGTGCATCGTCATGGCTTCTGTAGGCCGCGATAGCGGCATCAAGATCACCGCGCACCTTCACAGCCTCGGTCATTCCGTTGCGGTGTACAAAGGCGTTCAACTCACGCTGCACCCGTTCATCGGCATCCTTGAAGGCTTGCAGGAATGGGCCGGTTTCAACGGCACGCTCGGAAAAGGCAAGCCATCCCCAGATTGCCAAGCCGGCCCACAGAGGCCACACCGGGGCCGTGTGGATGAAGCCAGCAACAGCGCCGCCCATCAAGAGCAAGCTGAACAAGACATGCCAGCGTTTTCCGCTCCTAGCTTCGCGGAGCGTATTACTGGCACCACGCGGCGTAGCCGCAGTAGGTAGCAAGTCTACGGCTGTTGGGAAACTGAACCCCAAAATCTCACGGATTGCCATCTCCGTTCCGCGCGAATCGTTTGGAATATTGGGCGTGACAGAGGTCAAATTCGGGAACATGTCGAAGCCGCTGCTGGTTGTCAGCTTACACCAGACACAACTCCCGGAATTAATCGGGTAATAGTGCGTCTCAGCCTTGGTACAGTGGTTCAGTGACTCAACCAAAGTGCCAAGGGCATATATCCAGTCCTGCGCGCTAGGGCGCGCATCCGGAGTCATACCGAAAGCGTCTTCAAAAGTACGAGCGATGGAATCCGAAAATATGTCGAGAGTCAGCGCCCCCGGTGGCGGGACTGTCTGCGTCGCAGCTTGCCGGGCCAGCGAAAAGGCAAAACGGTTCTGAGCAATGGCGTCGCCCAGGGAAATATCAGGGCCCTTGTAGCACCCGGCGTAAGGATGACGGCCCATAAATAGAAGATGGAAGATTGCAACGGCCAGACCGAAATTGTCATGCTCTATTGTTCGCTGAATGGAAGCGAGATTCTTCCCATGCAGCTCGGGAGGAGTAAAGTCTGGCACACCGACAACACAGGGAAAGGCTTTGCCATTAAGGCTGAACTGAAAGCTATCCGCGTCGATTAGAGCAACAGTTGCATCTTGTGCAACTAATATTCCGGAATGGTTCAGATCGCCAATGACACATCCCGCTTGGTGCACCTTACCAACAGCGCGCGCGACGTTCATCGCGGTATGGACAATGAACCGATAATCCATCTTCGGGAAATAACGCTGGCGGGACTTCGGGCTGTATAATTCATGCAGCGGGCGATAACCCGACAAAAGCCGCATAACAAAGCCAAGGAAGTTACCGCGACTGTCGGTCACCACCTCGCCAGGATAGGCAATAAGGTCGGTCTTGGCGGCAAGGCCTTCGCCGACCATCGCGCGCACCTTGCCTTCACGTTTAGCGCGCAAGCTGGAGTTATAAATTTTGACGGCTTGCCCGGAGCGCCCCTTGATCGCGTAGACTGTACCTTCGCCCCCCTTGCCGATTAACTCGGCAACCGAGACCCGGTCCTTTCCGATGACGATGTCCTGCATTGTCATGACCCGGAAATGAGAATTAGCGTCTTATCATCATCGGTGCGTTCGCAAACTGATGGGCCGGCAAGATATGTAGCTAGCTTTGCTGATAGCTCCACAAGGCGCCCTTGACCGATTGCGACATCAACCGGGCGCAACATCGGATCGAAGAACCGGGAGTGCGCGCCCCGTTCCAAATGCGACAAGGCCAGATCACCCACACCGTCTGAAAACAACGCGAAGGCATCATAATCACGAGGGTGGTGGGCAATGTTCAGGTTCGGTTTGGGTTCATCGGTGACAAAATAAGTGCTGGACGCATACTCGCCGTTCTCAGGCCAGCAAAGCACATCCCACCCTCTGCATTGCCTCCCGACAACAGAGCTATCGCCTATGTGCAGCGTCACCGTTTCATCCGGGGTAACAATAATCGCTGCCAACGTCGCGGCGAATTGCCGGGAGGAGGTTTCCCGTAGGGCTGATATTGTAGAAATTCGGTCCCGCAATTCATCTATCCAGTCCGCTAATTCTTCATCCGTCGGTAAATGGAGATTTTCATGAAACCACTCGCGGAATCGAACTGAGAGAAAACGGCAAGTGAGCCATGCGCCAAATGCTCCGAATCTAGCGCTACCAGCACCATCCGATACAATCGCAAAAATACAGCCATTCTCCAATTCCGAAACGACATAGGCATCTTGTAGCCTATCGCCATGTCGCATGTGAGACGTTCCTATCACGGACGCTGATGCCCACCGCCAAGTCACAGCATCACCCCGCTACAGCCCAGCCGTCTGGGGCTGTTGGGTTTTCGAGCGGAACTTCATCACCGGGGTTGGACTGCGAAACAGCGCTAAGGGAATTGGACAGCCACTGAAACAGTTCCTTGAAAGCCAGCCCTTTCAGCTTTAAGGGCTGACGGGTTGCGATCTGGCCTAACACACCCATATCTGCCTGCTCTACTCCAACGGCATAGAACATGAACTCCTTACGTTCTTCGCCTGAATGGACTCGCTCTTTGGCCTCTTTCCAACTGTCGGTCGGAGCACCATCAGTGATAAGGAACACCCATGGGCGATAGTACTTCACACCATTCTCACGGTAGCGATCCTTTCGCTGGCGGAGCATGTCGAGCCCAGTCACAATCGCCTCGCCCATCGGAGTTGCGTTGTCAGCCACAAGCGCTTCGGGGTAGAAGTGATCTACCGTAGCGAAGTCGGACTTTATCTCCACAGGTCCGAAAGTGACCAGCGCCAGTTCCACACGCTTTGCTGCCATCGGATCATTCATCAATTCATCCCGCAACATCGCCAACCCCTCGTTCAATTCCGCAATTGGCGCGCCACTCATTGAGTAAGACGTGTCCAGAAGAAGAATTACAGGGCAACGTTGCTCAGGGTTTTCAGCGAACTCCGCATCGCTAAATGGTTGTTGGTCGAATTCATCCATAACTGCACCTTGTTCATAAGTAAGTGGAGATTACTCTAAGAGGTAATGACCACGCCCTAACTCCGCCAGTGATTTTCCACCTTCTGTGTCTCCAGCTAAATGCTGGCCTTGATTTTCACACCTTTTACTACGCCCATGACACACCTCCATTAGGGGCTACCCTAACTATAAAGGGTGTCTACTCTCTGTGGGTAACTCGGAGCCCTAACGCCACCAACACGCGCTTGTCGCGGTTCAAACTTGATGCTAGGCGTCCTCGGGCAGCTCAAATCTGCTGTCGTCTAATATAATGCCGCTTACGTGCCGCTTTAGTTCCCCAATAGCGTCCTCCGCATTAGATGGAAGCCCTTTCCTGTAATGCATCTCAAAGGACCCATGCTCCGTTTCGGCGTTATACGACATGTTGTCCTCAAGCCGCCCAAACTTTTCATAAGCTCTGCTTAGGAGGCTATGGATATGGCCCCATGACTGCTCTTCACCCTCGTTGAGGCGGACATCAATATAACCTTTGAGCCTATTTGTGGTGCCTGGCTTCGCATCGCGTGAAAATGCAAAAACATCGTTGCGATAGACCCCCGAATGATGGCCGCCGTCCGCCAAATAATTGAGATATATTTTTAAATTCATGCGAAAACCTTTCTTGTATTTAACAAGTGTATTCAGTCGAACGATTCGGAAATTCTCTCTCTTCGACATAATTCTTTATGGCTTTCGGGGAAAACACAGAAAATCGCTACGCCGTCAGGTTCTTACGGAAAAAACAAGACCCCGTCGCATCTGACAAAACTCGAAGGAGCAGGCCATTTTCTGAATATCCCCAATATTCCCCCGCTCTGAAACCCACTCTATATCAATCGTTTAGCATTTTCTGTAAGTCATATCTTACAAATCTGCCGCTCATCCTATTCAACACGGCCTCACCACAAACTTCAGTAATTCCCTACTCCCTTGAAACCCAACGGTGAACAACTATCCGCATTCTGTCACTTGTCCGTGGCATCAAGCCGGCAACAGAATGAGACATTACCAATAATTCGTCTCAACCCATTTGGTGCGGAAGGAGCAAGCCATGGCAAGCCCCACAGATAAGCACACCTCCCCGGTTGCGTTGGGCCCGGATTCTCTGGCCTGGACGCATGCGGGTGACAACCTGCAGTTACTGATGGCGGGGACCACCCTGTTGTTGCAGGTGTCTCACCCGGTGGTGGGTGCCGGGGTAGGTGACCATTCCGTGTTCAAGAAGGATCCCTGGGGGCGGCTGAAGCGCACCACGGAGTGGGGGCTGCGGCTGCTGTATGGCGGCCCGGACGGTTCGCTAGAGGCCGGGCAGGATTTGCGCGAGATGCATCGCGGTATCAAAGGCGAGGATGACAAGGGCCGCAAGTATTTTGCGCTGGACCCGGAGGCCTATGCCTGGGTGCACATGACCACTTACTACACCATGGTGACGACGCAGAGACTGTTCGGCCCGCAACCCTTCACTGTCGGCGAGGAGGCGCAGCTGTATCAGGAATGGCTGCAACAGGGCCGCGTTCTTGGCATTCGCGACAAGGATATGCCGCAGACGGTGCCGGCTTTTTGGGAGTACTTCCACAATATGGTGGAAACCCGCCTGGAAAATACGGACACCGCACGCTATCTGCTGGATGTGAGCCTGAAGTCAGTCAAAAAACCGCCGCAGCTATCGCTGATGCCGGACTGGATGTGGAACCAGCTATATCGTGTACTGGGTAAGAACGCCACGCTGACTACCTATGCCACCCTGCCGGACAGCCTGCGCAAGACACTGCATGCGCCCTGGGACGGGCGACTGGCGCGCCGTTTTGACCGCAAGCGTCGTTTTCTTAAGCGGGTGGTGCCGCTGGTGCCAGCGAAAATCCGTTATCTGCCACCGGCGTATCTGGCGGTGACCGGCCAGCAGGATCGGCTGCGACCGGTGCTGAATGGAACGGTGTAGGAGAGCTCGAAAACCCGTGGCCCTGACCCCTAACGGCCGGAAAGCGGAGGGAAGCCATGCTTGTATGACGAATTCCGTGCCACCCCCTTCGCGATGCAAGCATCAGCTCCCACAAAGCCCGTACGAATTTGGAAAAGGAATGCGTTCAGGGGGTGATGGTGAAACGCATGACACCGATGATCTGGTTATCCCCGGTACGCACTTCTACCCGCCAGCGCCCCTCTGATGGCACAGGAATATGGCGCTTGTGGGACCAGGTGCGGAAACCGGATTCGCGGCCGCCGAAGACCTTCAAGGGAATACGGTCCACCTGTTCGCCATCACGAAACCAGTAGTGATAGACCTCTTGCCCCAACCCCAATGGCGCCTTGATGGCCGTGTAGGCATACAAGCCGCCTGCCACTTCGTCTGCACTGAATACTTCACCGCTGACCAGCGGCTTGCGCTCGGCGCGGTTGAATGACAACGCCACGGCGCGCTCTTGCAGGGACAGGGTCAGCGGTGGCACCAGCGGGGCCAGCCAACGCGGGGACAGGGCGATCAGGCACGAGACCAGAATCAGCCCGAGCCAGCGAAACCATTTTCGCGGCCCGCCAAATCGCCAGAAACTGGGTAACGCAAACAGGGCCGTGAGCCAGCCGGCCCAGGCCAGGGCAGAATCCGTGCCCCAGTGGAAAATCAGCGGCAACAGCACCAGCAACGCCACAAACAACGCCCAGGCGTGAAAACCGAAATACAGTGCCCGGTGTCGGGCCAGCCAGAAATAAACCGGGTCGATAATGCTGATGGCCGCCGCACTGACTACCAGGGTGGTGAAGAAAATATATTCCGCGCCACCGGACCATTGCAGCAACACGAACGGCAGGCTGAAAAAGAACGCCTCCTGGTGCACCGCCTGCAACAACAGCTTGAGCATGCCTTGGGGCAGGCCATCAAAACGGGTGCCGATCACCTTGTTCTGCCAGATCCCCTCGGTGAGCAGCAATAGCCAGCTGAACACCAGCAGCCCGGTCAGCACTGCGGCCAGCCAGGGCTGTCGCTCCACCAGAAAGTAACTGCTCAGGCCCAGCGAAAAGCTGATCAGCGCCCAGACATGGCGGATCTGATAGAGCTTGTCAGTGAGAGTTTGTAGCGTCAGCGGCAAGGTGTGGCTCCGTCGAGGGGTTGCGTCTTCGACGTACTATAGCCCTGTGGGTTCCCGATGGCAGCGGAGGTTTCGGACAAAGCCCTCCCGCTGTAGGAGTTCCCTTCCAGGGGACGAACCGCGCGAAGCGCGGAAAAGGTCCAAAGGACAATCTGCTGAGTCAGAGTTCTGCCGATTCTTCTGTTGTCGCAATAAACGGAAAGGTACGGAGCGATTTTCGTTCGTCCCCTGGAAGGGAACTCCTACAAGAATGGGAGAGGAAGGAAGCGCGTGGCGCGAACGCCACGCGGAGAAGATCAGCCGGCGAAGTTGAGCAGGACGCCGGCGGCCACGGCGGAGCCAATAACGCCGGCCACGTTGGGCCCCATGGCGTGCATGAGCAGGAAGTTGTGGGGGTTGGCGTCCAGGCCGACCTTGTTGGCCACCCGTGCCGCCATGGGGACAGCGGACACACCGGCGGCGCCGATGATGGGATTGACCGGGTGGCGACTGACGCGGTTGAGCAACTTGGCCATCAACACGCCGGTGGCGGTGCCGATCATGAACGCCACCAGCCCCAGGGCCAGGATGCCAAGGGTTTCCATCACCAAAAACTTGTCCGCACTGAGTTTCGAGCCCACGGCCAGCCCCAGCATGATGGTCACCACATTGATCAGGGCATTGCTGGTGGTATCCACGAGCCGGTTCACCACCCCGGATTCTTTCATCAGGTTACCCAGGCAGAACATGCCCAACAGTGGCGCCGCATCGGGTAAGACCAGCGCCACCAGAACCAGCAACAGGATCGGGAACAGAATTTTCTCTACCTGGCTCACCGGGCGGAGTTGCTCCATTTTGATCTGTCGCTCTTTTTGCGAGGTCAGCGCCCGAATGATCGGCGGCTGGATAATGGGTACCAGCGCCATGTAGGAATAGGCCGCCACCGCAATCGCGCCAAGCAGATGGGGCGCCAGCTTGGTGGTGACATAGATGGAAGTGGGGCCGTCTGCGCCACCGATGATGCCGATGGCGGCGGCATCCGACAGGGAAAATTCCATGCCCAGAAAATTTAGCGCCAGCGCCCCGAGCAAGGCAGCAAAGATGCCAAATTGCGCCGCCGCGCCCAGCAACAGGGTGCGCGGGTTGGCCAGCAGCGGACCAAAATCCGTCATGGCGCCCACGCCCATGAAGATCAGCAGTGGGAAAATACCGGTGGTCAGGCCTACGGTATAAATCAAATAGAGAATACCGTCGCCGTAATTGGCATTTACTGCCAGATAATGCAGCTGGTCCTGCACCGCTGGCCCTGCCGCCTGCGCGGCCGTATAAAGCGCGTCACGCCCTGCCCCGGCCTCCATGCCCAGCACCTGTGCCATGGAGGCCAACAGGTCGACAGAGCCAAAATGCAGCGCCTGGCTGATGGCGGATTCCGCCAGCCCGGCCATGGGAATATTGGCCAGCAGGCCACCAAAGCCGATGGGCAACAACAGCAATGGCTCGAATTTTTTGTGGATGGCCAGCCACAGCAGGCCCAGACAGACCAGTAGCATGACCAGCTGGCCGCCGCTCATGTGAAACAGCCCGGTGCTGTGCCAGAGGGTTTGCAGCTTATCCATTGGCGGGCTCCACGCTGAGCAGGGTTTGCCCCACGGCCACGGCGTCGCCCTCTTTCACGGCCACCTCGCTGACCACGCCTGCGCTGGTGCTGGACACATCCGTTTCCATTTTCATGGCTTCCAGCACCATGATTTTCTGACCTTCGGAGACCTGATCGCCAGGCTTCACCAGTACCTGAAAAATATTCCCCGCCAGCGGCGCAGGCACCGGCACGCTGTTGGCCGGGTTACCTGGAGAGGGTGCTGATGGCGCAGGGGCAGAAGCATCACCCATCGCACGCAGGCCGGTTACATCACCGCCCTCGTTCACTTTCACCGTGTACTGCTGGCCGTCCACCTCAACGGTATAAACCCCGTCTGACTGGCTGCCGCCACTGGTGATTTCTTTGTGTTCGCCGGGCGCGGCTTCAAACGCCGAGGCATCGCCCCGGTTTTCCAGAAAACGTTGGCCGATTTGCGGGAACAGCGCATAGGTGAGTACGTCATCGGTCAACCGCTCCCCTTCCGCCAGCGCCATGCCCTTGTCTTTTGCCAGGGCCAGCACTTCATCACGGAGACTGTCCATCTCGTTATCGAGTAAATCACCCGGACGACAGGTCACCGGTTCATCGCCCTCCAGGGCGCGCTGCTGTAGCTCCGCGTTGTACGGTGCCGGTGCGGCGCCATATTCGCCACGGAGGATGCCGCGGGTTTCCTTGCTGAGCACTTTATAGCGTTCGCCGGAGAGCACATTCAGCACCGCCTGGGTACCGACGATTTGCGAGGTGGGCGTCACCAGTGGAATGAAACCCAGATCTTCACGGACGCCGGGAATTTCCTGTAGCACTTCATCAAACCGGTCCGCTGCGCCCTGCTCCTTGAGCTGACTTTCCATATTGGTGAGCATGCCGCCGGGCACCTGCGCCACCAGGATGCGCGCATCCACACCGCGCAAGCTGCCTTCGAAGGCGGCGTACTTCTTGCGAACCTCGCGAAAATAACCGGCGATACGATTCAGTTTTTTGATATCCAGCCCGGTGTCCCGATCCGTGCCTTCCAACATGGCGACTACGGATTCCGTTGGGCTATGACCATAGGTCATCGACATGGACGAGATGGCGGTGTCCACGTTATCGATGCCCGCTTCTGCCGCTTTCAGGGCCGTGGCGGTGGACAACCCGGTGGTCGCGTGGGACTGCATGTGCACGGGAATATTGAGCGTAGCCTTAAGCCGTTTCACCAACTCGAAAGCCACCGCAGGCCGCAGCAGTCCGGCCATGTCCTTAATGGCAACAGAATGGGCCCCCATCTGTTCGATCACTTTGCCCTGCTCCACCCACATGTCCATGGTGTGCACCGGACTGACCGTGTACGCGATAGTGCCCTGGGCGTGCTTGCCCTGTTTCACCACAGCGGCGATGGCTCGCTCAATGTTGCGCATGTCGTTCATGGCATCAAACACACGGAACACATCCACGCCGTTTTCCGCTGCACGTTCCACAAAGGCATCCACCACGTCATCCGCGTAATGGCGATAGCCCAGCAGGTTCTGCCCCCGCAGCAACATTTGCTGCGGCGTTTTCGGCATGGCCTGCTTCAATTCGCGGATGCGTTGCCATGGGTCTTCGCCCAGATAACGGATACAGGCATCAAAGGTCGCGCCGCCCCAGGATTCCAGTGACCAGAAGCCAATGTCATCGAGTTCCGCGGCAATCGGCAACATGTCATCCAGACGCATGCGGGTGGCAAACAGGGACTGGTGGGCATCGCGTAGCACCACATCGGTAATGCCCAACGGTTTCAGGTCACTCATGGAATAATCCGGTATCTATGACAGAGAAGACTGGCGGTGCTGCTGCACCGCTTTTTCGATGGCTTTGATAATGGCCGGCGAAGGCATGTCCTGCGGGGGGGCTGAAGCAGGCTGCGGCGCCGGTTCCTCGCGGCCGAATTTCTGCACCAGCGTCGACATGGCTGTGGTCACGGCCACCAGCACAATCAGAAAAACAAACACGACACCCATGCCAACCAGCATGAGCTCGACACCCTGAGCCATCATAGCGTTCATGGAACACTCCTTTTGGTTCCAAAAGCGGATTCAGTCACCGCGTGCGAAAGCGAAGGCGCCGCCGTTTGGGCGGGCATCAAGGTGGCCTTGTGAG
>Ga0115005_10000912_pt1 | contig 23136 bp, 18 predicted proteins | sample ArcOceMetagenome_FD_87163 | JGI IMG/M metagenome (GOLD analysis project Ga0115005, IMG submission 87163) | Marine eukaryotic phytoplankton communities from Arctic Ocean - Arctic Ocean - Greenland ARC118M Metagenome | ecosystem: Environmental > Aquatic > Marine > Oceanic | place: Arctic Ocean...
ATTATCAATTATCAATTATCAATCGGACAATTTTTATTATGAAAATATTTGGAATGGCCCTGATTTTTGGACTAGTAGTAATTATAATTTTTATCGTGATTTGACTTTATCAACAGGAGGTCAATCTTATGGATCATTGGAAGGTGCGAATAATGTTTGGACTAGTATTTCAAGTTTATTAAATTCTATAAAAAGTGCAGATTACGATTTCGATATGTACACTAGTTTGACGAATGGATTTACATTTAATCGTTTTTATCAGAACTATTTAGGACAATCTCGAAATGTTAATCAGCCAATTTTACAGATTGGAAAATATACAGGAACATTTCCTTTCGAAATTGAATATTCAGCTTATGTGGATAGCAATTTTGTTTTTGAAACAATTGAAGCTCCTACGGATCAAATAATGGAAAGTGATTCGGTCAATCGAGAAATTTGGTTTGGACATCATCTCCGAAATTTGCAAAGTACCGTTTCGGGAGTAAGTGGAATTCAGGAAATTGTAGACCTTAGTATAGCGGAGCGAGTGTTGACAGATTATACTGCTTTCTTAGCCTTAGATTTGGAAAATGGAGGTGAGCCATGTGTGGAATGTTGGGAGTTTGAGGAATGGATTGTTTTCTCCACCGATGATTTAAAAGGTGAATTGAATATAAAAATTGTGGCTTTCCCAAATCCATTTTCAGACCAAATTAAAATGTCGATCGAGTTGAGTGAAGGATCTACAGTTGACGAAGCAGAGTTGTCGATCTTTGATGCTTTTGGGAAAAATATATTAAATCAAGAATTGGGAGATTTGACCAACTTTGGAAAAACAGAATGGACTTGGAATGGTCAAAATAGGAATGGTCAATCTCTTCCTGCTGGGATTTATTACATGATGGTAAAAACGGAGAAAGGAGTTAAAACGGTGAAATTAACCTTGATGCGATAATAGTTAGATTGTAATCTGTTAGACATTGAACGTTAGACGGTTTACGGTCTTTAAGGAATGCGAACTAAATAGATTCAGAATTTTCACTACTTCTTTTGTCCTTATTTTCCCCTTTGAAGTCAATCATTTATCCAGATAAACTCATGCTTTCAAAGCAAAAGCTAAGCACAAAATAAGCGACCGAAAACCCTGAATCTATTTTATTCGCATTCCTAAGCAATTTTTTCGTGAAAAATAATTTTAAATATAGCACTTCTGAATGGTAGCTTTTAAGAAGGGCTATTGTTTGTACGAAATTTATTGCTCATCAAATTTCAATGTCTAGATCGTAAAACGTCAAACGAATAAAGTCTATTCCATGCTGTTATTTTTGAAAAAATCCTCACCTTTGCTCTTCTAAAAAAATAAGTTTGATAAAAGAAGTCGAAATAAAAATTCAACCACGAGCCATTGATGATGTAGAACTCATTAAAAAGGAAGCGCTCAAAAAGGCGAAGCTTACATCTTCAGATAATGTAGAGGTGGTGGTGCGTCGAAGTTCGATTGATGCACGTGGGTATCAACCTGTTTATCGACTTCTAGTGACTATTTATGTCGATGAAAAACCAGTAGCAGAACCTGCCATCTTAGCGCAGTTTAAAAATGTGGCGGATGCACCTCGGGTGATTGTAGTGGGAGCTGGGCCAGCTGGATATTTTGCCGCGTTGGAATTGATTGAGTTGGGATTGAAGCCAATAATTTTTGATCGAGGAAAAGATGTTCGAGCAAGGAGAAGAGACCTCAAAGCGATTCAACAATATGGATTAGTGGATCCACATTCCAATTATTGCTTCGGCGAGGGTGGGGCAGGAACGTACTCTGATGGGAAACTTTACACCCGTTCTCACAAGCGTGGAAGCATTGCCAAAGCACTTCAATTATTGGTCGAGCATGGAGCAGTCTCAGATATTATGGTCGATGCACATCCGCATATCGGTTCCAATAAATTACCCAAAATTGTAGAGAATATTCGAGAGACGATTTTAAAATTTGGTGGGGAAATTCATTTTGACTCATATGTTACTGATTTCATTTATCATGGTAAAAAAATGAAAGGAGTAATCGTTAACGACAAAGAGGAACATTTTGGGGAAGCAACCATTTTAGCAACGGGACATTCTGCTCGAGATATTTACCAACTACTTTTTGATAAAAAAATAAGATTGGAAAATAAACCATTTGCCCTTGGCGTGCGAGTGGAACACGCTCAAAAATTGATTGATAAAATTCAATATCGGCAAGAGGAACGAGAAGAGAAATTACCAGCCAGTAGTTATAAATTAGTTTGTCAAATCGAAAAGCGGGGCGTCTTTTCATTTTGTATGTGCCCCGGAGGATTGGTGGTTCCAGCAGCAACTGCGCCAGGTGAGATCGTAGTAAATGGAATGTCGATGTCTCGTCGAGATTCTCCTTTTGCCAATTCTGGAACAGTCGTAGCGGTGGAAGAAGAAGATCTTTTACCGTTTGCAAAACATGGCGTTTTTGCAGGTTTGGAATTTCAAAAAAGTGTAGAAAAAGCCATGTGGGCATTTGGAGATGGCAGTCAAAAAGCACCGTCGCAAAGGATGACTGATTTTGTCAGGAATAAAGTTTCGACAGATTTACCTTCGACTTCCTATATTCCAGGTTTAGTTTCCGCACCTATTCATGAAATTTTACCGAAAGGAATTTCCCATAAATTACAATTGGGCATGAAAGAATTTGGTCGAAAAATGAATGGATATTTTACAGAAGAAACTAACGTAATCGGAGTGGAGAGTCGAACCAGTTCACCGATTCGTATTCCTAGAAATCCCTCTACTTTGATGCATGAGGATGCGGAAGGATTATTTCCATCAGGAGAAGGGGCAGGTTTTGCAGGAGGAATTATTTCGGCTGCGATGGATGGGCAAAATGTAGCGAAGGCGGTAGCTCTATTTTTAAAATAGGAGTGAGGAATGAGGTTGGTTGCTGCGCTCTCGGTCAGGAGTCAGGGGCTTCTGATGAGACGATAATAATTTGGAAAATTAAGTGTAAAAATTTTTAATCAAAAAGAAAACACACTATTATCGTTCTATGAGAAGCCCCTGACTCCTGACCGGGAGCGCAGCAACCAACCTCACTCCTGACTCCTCAAAATAAAAGAATGAAAGATAAAGTAGATTTAATAGCACGGGTATTTTTATCCTTAATATTTTTGTGGGAGGCATATGATACCATCAAATATTTCAATAATGCCAAAGAATATATGATTGGTTATCACCTCACTTGGAATCAAGATTTCCTTTTGGGGGGTGCGATATTTTTGATGATTTTTGGCGGGATTTTGATATTGACTGGTTACCGAGCAAAATTGGGAGCAGTACTTTTATTAGTTTATTATATTCCAGCAACTTTGATAATCTATTCATTTTGGAATGATTCACCAGAGTTGTATCGAGTTAATTCTATTCAGTTTATGAAAAACTTAGCGATCATCGGAGGACTGATGATGGTATATGTGAATGGAGCGGGAAGGTATAGTGTGAGAAAATTATTTGCGACTACTCGAGTGAATTAAATGGAATTTAATTATAAACTGATATTACGAATCATAATTTACTTCAACTTGAAAGGATTAAATATTGTCTTAAAATAAAGCAAACTTAAAATTGGAAGGAAAACCATGAGAAATAAGGAGCGGGCGAGGATCGGCGAAAAATGAGGGTGCGGGAGCTTGGTTTGTGTTTAGCTATTTTTTCGTCTAGAATTTTTTGGTTCTTTTTTTTCAATGAAAAAAAGAACAATGCTTAATTCATCCACTAACTGTAGAATGTAAAACAAAGAAAACAAGGTGGTTCAATTTATTTAGTTTGCATTCCTAAGACCACTTTATTTGTTCTTTTTATAAGAAAAAATTACAGCGCATTCTGATCTAAATTATAAAATTGATTAGCTAGTGATGATCATGGAAATGTAATGGTGTCCCACATTTTTTACAAAAATAAGCATCATCAGCATGATCATCAAAAAGACATTCACTACAAACTTGAGTATTTAATTTTTGAGGCTCTTCCGTTTTTTTTCCATTCTTCTTTTTCTTTTTCCCTTTAGTATTTTGCTTAGTCATTTCGGAACTGACTATTCCAGTTGGTACAGCAATTACAGCATAACCTAAAAGCATCACGATTGCCGCCAAAAATTGTCCAAAAGAAGTAGTTGGAGAAATATCTCCGTAACCAACCGTAGTCAGCGTTACGATGGCCCAATAAATGCTACGAGGAATACTGTCAAATTGAGAGCCCGGTTGGTTACCTTCGATCAGATACATGACTGATCCAAAAATGATCACCAGCAACATGATAAAAGTGAGGAAGACAAAAATTTTCCTTCGACTTGATTTCAACGCGGAGGTAATTTGTTGGGCATCTTTGGAATAATTCACCAATTTGAAAATTCGAAAGACTCTCAATAATCGAATGGCTCGAATGACCATCAAAGAATGTGATCCAACAAAAAAGAAACTTAAATAAGATGGAAGGATCGAAAGTAAATCTACAATGCCAAAGAAACTCAAAGCATATTTCAAAGGTCGATGAACCACATAAAGTCGTAAAATATATTCGAGCGTAAATAAGATCGTAAACATCCACTCCAAAATTCTAAAGAACTGTCTAAAACGATCATTAACCGAATCAACACTTTCCAACATCACAATAAGTACACTTGCAATAATCGCAATGATCAAAAATATATCAAACCACTTCCCTATAGGTGTATCTGCCTCAAAAATAATCTCAAATATTTTTTCACGGGTAGGGTTGTATTCTTTTTTCTTGGTATCGTCAGACATAAGTAGTTTCGAATGTATTTAATTCTCTAAATGGTTATTGAGTTATTTATGATCAGGTTATTACCAAAAATGCAGAAACTTGAAGCAATGATTAATAACACAATAACCAAATAGCTTAATAACTTCAAGAGTCTTAAAGTAGTCTCCTCTTTTATGCTGATAAAAGTATGATTTTTGTTCACCAAATTGAATGTATTTCTAAAAATAAATAGATTTCTATCTCCTGAAAATTAGTTTTTTAAAAATAAATCAAAAATATTAATTTTGAAAACCTATCATCTTTTACCTTGAAAAGGAATTTTTTGTATGCATTTTTCCCAAAATCAATATATTGTGTTTTTATATTATAAGTTTTCGGAATTGTAAATGTTTTTACATTTAGTTTTCTGCAAAATTTTATACCTTTGACTCAATACTAACAGACATACAATTAAAATTTCATACCATATTCTCCCCTAATCTTTATTCTGATATAATTTTTTATTGGTATTTCTGTGCGTTCTATTTCCCCTAATTAAAATTAAATTATTGAGTTTTATTTATAAAACTACCCTCAATATTACAAGGAAAAAAATGACCAAAGCAATCATAATTGAAGATGAAAAGCAAGGATTAAATAATCTAAAAAATATCCTTGCGGAACATTGCTCAAATATTTCAATCATTGGCGAAGCTGGCAGTATAGCAGAGGGAAATGATTTATTAAAAAAGTTAGGGACAACAAGTCCAGATGTGGCTTTTTTAGATATTAATTTGCCTGATGGATTAGTTTTTCAGCTGTTGAATGAATTGGATAAAATTCCTTTTGAAATCATCTTTGTGACCGCTTTTGAAAAATTTGCCATTCAAGCCTGTCAATATAGTTCGATTGGATACATCGTTAAACCGATAGATCCTGATGAACTGAAAGAAGCGGTGAGTAGAATTGAAGCTGGAAAAACGCATCATACGAATGAAAAATTGGAAGTGTTTAATCAGCACTATTTTAACAAACCCAATCCATTCAAAAAAATGAGTATCTCCGCTTTGGATGGTATTTATTTCATCAATATTCAAGATATTATCCGATGTGAAGCAGAAGATAATTATACACATATTCACTTATCTAATGGCGAAAAAATTACAGCATCCAAAACGATAAAAGCATATGAGGAAATGTTAGGTTCCGTCAATTTTTATCGGGTTCACAAAAGTCACCTAATCAATCTGAACTATATGAAAAAGTTCGTAAAAGGTGATGGAGGCTATTTAGTTATGGATGATGGAAAGAAAATTGAAGTTTCTCGACGTCGTCGACCTGCATTTATGGAACAAATGAGGCGATTGCAAGAAGGAATATAAATATTAAGACCCCAATTAATTTTTTTATTAACGACTCTAAAAAGTATCTAAGTTTGCAAATAACTGATTATTAGGCTTTAATGTATTAATAGTTTTAATAATTGATGGTTTTAACACATAAAGTATTGAAACACACGCACTTACGTTACCGTTACGATTTGGGAGTTTTAAATTTATTTGTTAATTTCACTAATGTTATTCGTTAGATCGAATGTATATTAACTAAAAATTCAAACACTATGGGGCTTTTTACATTTAACAAAAAGAAGAAAAAGAGGCTAGATGACTTGAGTCATTTACCTGGCATTAACATGAAAAAGATTTGGGGTGGTAAGAAAAAGAAAAACAGCTCTAGCGGCTGTGGTGATATTATCCCTCAATAAAAAACAGACTATTAACAACCGTTAATGCAAATGGCCACATCTTTTAGGAGATGTAGCCATTTTTTATTTAGAACCATACCTACAGTAATTCTCCGATGTATTAAAATGTAACTTTCCTTCTTCTTTCAAGTATTTCATCCTAAGATTTTTTAGATGCAACTTTCCATCAAATGGAAAGTCTTTAGGTCTAAATCATACGCATCATTGGACTTTATTCTAAATACAAAATTGTATAAACATTTCGTAAACCTATAGCGTTCAACGTCAAGCAAATAACGTCTATTTAACCTATTATAAAATTTAATATGAGATCATATTTTACCTTTCTATTTACTATTTTATCATTCACTTTTTTTGCTCAAACAGCTTCCATCAAGGGTCTTTTACAAGACTCCGATAAAGCACCCGTTTCCTATGCTAATATTGTTTTATACAGTATTGCCGATAGTAGCGTGGTGAAAATCGAAGTGTCTGATGATATAGGGAAGTTTTTAATTCCTGGAATTCCAGCGGGTAATTATTTTTTAGTGGCAAGTTTTATTGGCTACGATGATGCTAGAAAAAATGAAATCCAACTTGCTGATAATCAACAACTTGATTTAGGAATATTTGCTTTTCAAGCTGCGTCAGTAGAATTAGCCGAAGCTACGGTAAAAGCAAGAAGAGCTTTGGTGGAAATCAAATCAGACCGAACCGTTTTCAATGTCCAAGGTACGATCAATAGTGTCGGAGCTGATGCGATTGAGTTACTCCGAAAAGCGCCTTCTGTAACAGTTGACAATAATGACAATATTAATGTTTTGGGACGAGCAGGTGTGCTGCTTTATGTGGATGGTAAACGGCAACCGCTTGCGGGGGATGACTTGACCAATTTTCTAAAAGGAATCTCGGCCGACCAAATTGATCGAATCGATATTATTACTAATCCCGGGGCAAAGTATGAGGCAGAAGGTAATGCCGGGATCATTGATATCCGCTTGAAAAAAGATAAAAGTCATGGAGCGAATGGATCTATCAATGCGACTCATAATCAAGGAAAAGTGGGGAGAAGTAATGTTGGATTTACTGGCAATTATCGAAATAAGCGATTTAATACTTACGGAAATCTTGGAGCGGGGAATCGTAATGGACTCAATGACTTAAACTTTAATAGTACCCAAAATGGAATTAGATTAATAGAAACCAATGAGTCGAGACGGTCAAGTGAAGCAATTAATTTCCGACTAGGAACTGATCTTTTTATTCATGAAAATCACACGATTGGGTTCTTAGTAAGTGGTGGATATAGTGATGATTCCAGTCCTGCGACTAATCAAATTAAATTATCTAACCTCAGTACGCCTAATGAAATTGATAGCGTCCTGATTGCTGAAAATGAAACGGACAGCCAACGAGATAGACTTTCTTACAATATTAATTACCGGTTTGATAATAGAAAAAAAGGGCAGAGTTTAAATATTGATTTGGATTATGGAACGTTCGGAAATGAAACAGAACGCTTCCAACCTAATCGGTACTTTGATCTGAATAATAATTTATTGACTGAAAATATTAGCCGATTCTCAACACCATCTGATATTGATATTTATACTTTTAAGGCAGATTATGAAGTTAACCTTTTTGGAGGGAAATTAGGAATAGGAACTAAATTAAGTCAAGTTATTTCAGACAATACTTTTTTAGTTTTTGATGAAGTAAATGGAGAGAATATTCAAAATAACTTCCGATCGAATACCTTTAAGTATGACGAAAAAGTTTATGCTGGGTATGTTAGTTTTAATCGACCGATCAATGAAAAAATGAATTTCTCCGCAGGTCTTCGAGCAGAGCAAACTGATGCGGTTGGAAATTTGCAAGCTTTTGAAGTTAATTTACAAGAGCCACCTGTGGAGTTGAATTATTTGTCTTGGTTCCCAAATGTAGGCTTAACTTATGCTGCGTCCCCTCAACATAGTTTTGCTTTAAACTATGGTCGCCGAATTAATCGACCTGATTATAATGTATTAAATCCGTTTAGTAATCAGTTGAGTGAATTGTCTTTCCAACAAGGGAATCCATTTCTTTCTCCTGAAATAGTTAATAATATTGAATTAGGGTATACGCATAAATATCGATACAATTTCAAATTAGCGTATAGTAAAACAATCGATCAAATTACTCGATTAATTGGGCCAGATGAAAATGATCCCAGAGCGAATTTTATTTCTTGGGCCAACTTGGCAGATCAAACGATCTTGAGTTTTAATGCCAGTCTTCCATTTGCTTTTACCAAAAAGTGGAACGCCTTTTTTAATTTGAGTGGATCATATATTGACAACCAAGCAGACTATGGCGATGGGGCAGTAGTGGATGTGCAGGTATTTTCTTATTCGATTTTTCAGCAACACACCTTTAATTTGCCCAACAAATTTACTGCGGAAGTTTCGGGTTACTTTTCAGGTCCAGGTGTTTGGGGAGGAGTATTTGAGTACGAAGAAACTTGGGCGTTAAATTTAGGTTTGCAACGTAAGTTTTTAAATGACCAATTAAATGTAAGGTTAAGTGCTAATGATATTTTCTTCCAATCAGGTTGGGAAGGTGTTTCAGTTTTTGATGGCTTAGTTTCTGAAGGAAATGGAAACTGGGATAGTCGAAATGTGAGTTTGAGTGTGAGTTATAATTTTGGAAATCAGCAGGTGAAATCTAGGAAGCGGAAAACTGGATTGGAGGATGAAGCGGGGAGAGTGGAGAAATAGGAATTATTCTTAGCTAAAAAAAAACTCTCATAGAATGATTTCTATGAGAGTTTTTTACTTAGACTCTAAGTCATTAATCGCCTTATCCGTTAACGAAGCTATTTTTGAAACTCCATTAATTGTTTCAAAACTTAAAAGTAAAGCTACGGATGGATTGATTGCAGTTCGTGTTTTTAGAATAATGGTTGAAAGTGAATGTATGGTTATACTTAAACATTTTGCTTTATCATTTAGAACAGGTTTAAGCATTTTATCAATACTTGGTCTTGATTCGTAACCAGATCTCAATGGATTGAGAAATGGATAATTATCTTTTGGAACTGAAAGCGGAATGTTTCCAAATTCGATTGGCTCACCAGCATGTTTTGTAAAGTTTTCGAATATGTCTTTTATTTTTGGAAAAAAATCATGTGGAAAACTCGTTTTCGTCTTTTGGTATAACATACCAAAAGCTGATTCTTTAGGCAGTTGATTCCAATCATTAGAAATATTATTTCCTGCAAGAAGTGAATTTATTTTATCAGAAAAAATAATATTGGCAGGAGAGTGGTCATGATTTCTCAAGTCATAATCGCCAGCCAGATCAATACATCTTTCTGCTACAATTGTAGACATTACCAAAATTACATCTTCAACTCTGATCCCTTTTTCAGTTTGAACTCCATTAAAAACAAATTTTTCAATTTGCTGTGCAATTTTTATTTCATTGGGTTTTCGTTTAAATAGATTAAACATAGAGATTCAAATTTTATAAAAATACTTGAGTAATAGTTTACTTATTTTTTTGAAAGTAATAATAAGAAAAATAATTAGCTACGACCTTACTAAAACTAATAATATTCTCCCTATTTTTGGAACATATTTAAAAATTAATCAGATATTAATGACCACGCACCTCGATCAAAAATCAAACATCAAACTCCTCGAGCGACAACTCGAACAACAGCAAGACAACCGCCAACGGTTAGTCTTGCTCGATCAGTTAGCGAGTCATTATACCTACACCAATGTTCGGAAAGGGCAAAAATGTTTAGCGGAAATTGCTAAGATTTTAGAAGACAACCCTAATCCTGATTTTGAACTCAACTACCATAAAAATACTGCGCTGATTGAAAATCAGTTATACAATTATACCCTCGCCGAACAGCATTTCCAAAAGTCAATAGAAATTGTCGAAGAACGGGGAGACATCCAACAGCAAGTGGACACCTATATTGATTACTCAGGGACTTGCCTGAATTTGGATAAAAGAGAAATGGCGAAACACTATCTGGAAGAAGCGTCAAAGAAACTCAAAGCTTTCCCTGATAATTTATTAGCTGCGAGAATTACTTGTCGGTCAGGTTTTTTGAGTTTGCACGTGAATAATTATACCCGAGCGATTGAATTATTATTGGAAGCCGAAAAGAATATCACCGCTGCCGAACATCGGTTGACGCTGAAAGATTATTATTTTTTAGCATTGATCTATTCAGGTCTTGGAAGAATCTACGAGCACAATGGTAATACGGAGAAAAGTGTCAAAGCTTATCTAAAAGGAGCTAATCTTTGCGAAACGATTGGCATGCGTACTCGAATGTCATGGCATTATTTGAATGTAGGGAAATCCTATTTGTCGCTAGATGAGCATGATAGCGCGGAGTCGTTTTTTAGCAAAGCCATTCAGATCCAAGATGATATTTCTCAAGATGCTAGGGCAGGGGCGTACGCCAATTTAGGGTACTGTTATTACCTCAAACAAAATTACGAAGCGGCGCTTGAACTTTTTGGAAAAGCAGAAAATCTTTACATCGAAAGAAAAGGAGATAATTCAACTAACCTCTCGAGAATTGAATGTTGGAAGGCGCAACTTTATGCCGATACCGATCGACACCGAAGAGCAGAACGTCATTTTTTCAAAGCATTTGAATACGTATCGGGGAGAGATTTTAAGCAACTTTCTGATGTGTGTCAATGTATCGCGGAGTATCACGCTGATTTGGGGAATTTTAAAACTGCTTACGAATATTTGCAGCTATATAATGAAGTTAAAGAACGCCACCACGAAGAAGTCAACGAGAGAGGTGTGATGGAAATGCAAATAAAATATGAAACGGAAAAAAGTGAGCAAGAGGCAGAAATGCTACGGCTACAAGCAACAGGCTTGCAGCTCAAAGCTTTGCGTGCGCAAATGAATCCGCACTTCATGTACAATGCTTTGAATAGTATTCAAAATTTTATCACCTCTGAGCAAACTGATTCTGCTACCAGGTATTTGGCGAAATTTGCGAAACTGATGAGGCAAAGTTTAGAGTATTCAGATTTGGAAATGATTTCGTTGGAAAAAGAAATAGATTTTTTGGAAGATTACTTGATGCTGAATCAAAAGTTGAGATTTGAAAATTTCCTCAAATACGAAATCAATTTGAGTGAAGACATGGAAGAAGACATCATGGGAGTACCGACCATGATTATTCAGCCGTATGTTGAAAATGCCATTGAGCATGGATTACGAACAGTAGAATCAGGAATGGTAAGAGTAAATTTTTCCTTAGCTGATGAAGATACCATTCTTTGTGTAATTGAGGATAATGGAATAGGAAGAGAGGTTGCGAAAGAACGTCAAAAGAAAGATGGTTATCACCTCACTCATAAATCTAGAGGTACAAGCATTACCGAGCAACGATTAAGAATCTTACACAAGTCTCACAAAAGAGGATTTCATGTCAAAACTATTGACTTACGAGATCAGAAAGGAAAAGGTATAGGAACAAGAGTTGAAGTAAAAATACCGATCATTGACCTTCAGATTAAAATTTAATGAATATTAAAAATCCGTTATCTAAATAGTATCTACCGCTTTCTACTAATTTCCTCCCACTCGGTCATTTCGTACCCTATATTAAAAAATTTTACTATATATTACGAAAGTTTTCTCATAGTATGTTTGTTTAATCTTCCTGCATCTTGCTCCCTCCTGAGATGCAGGAAATTTTTTTCCCCTCGAAAAGGTAGTGTCTACCTCTTTCCTTTTTTACCGTTTCCTAAATAATCTGTACCACTTTAGTCCATTTAGCATCCACTTCGTAAAAGTAGGTTTTGAGAACGTAACCTGTGCTCTATATTGCATAAGTTTTCTCATAGTATGTTTAATATTCCTACACTTTTTTTTCCCTTCTAGAGTGTAGGAATTTTTTTGCCCTGTAGTGAAATTCCGCTGATCAAACCACTTCGCTTTCAAGTTCAGATTCCTTATCCATTTACTAAACTTCGACATTCGATATTCCATGTTGGGTAGGTTTAGTTATCGTTATCTACCCAGTTATCTACCCAGTTATCTAATCCAATAGTCATAAGGTGAGTACTAATTGAAGTTCACCTTAACTTTTAAGCATTATCTTTCATTTGAGGAACTCACCTTGTTACTAGGAATACCTGAATAGAATTGATTCCAATAGATTCTTATTCAAAGCCTAGCTTCCCTTTCTTCAAAGCAAAAATTATAAAACCATTCTCTAAAAGAAATCAACCACTTACAGGAAATACGAACCAATACATTATATTAATTTTAATATTTAAAATGTGTAATGTATATTTGAACTGTGTAGTTTTCTCATAGTATGTTTATATCTCCTACCGCTAGATTAGCCTTCAGTTGTAGGAGGTTTTTTTTGGGGAAATAGGAGTTAGGATTCAGGATTCAGGTCATCCGCCTCAGGCAGACTGTCAGGAGTCAGGGGCTTTTTGTTTTTTCCAGAATTTTGAATGCTAGTTAAACAGGTTGTGGGGAAAACAAAAAGTCCCTGACTGCTGACCGAGAGCGCAGCGACTAACCTCCCACCTGACACCTCACTACTTCCCAATAATCCGAAATCTCCTTTCCAACCGATTCCCCTTCTCATCCACCAAAGTCAGCAAATGATACCCTTGCTCAGGATTCAATTCCATTTCATGAAAATCAGTCGTACTTCCCAAATAACTTTCATCCAAATGCCAATGAATCGTTTCCGTTGGAGTTCGATGCGCCACTTTAAAAACCGTTCGACTCAATTTTCCATCTAAATCAATTGGCACAAAAATCTTAGTTAATTCCTTCGGATAAATAAGTTGCATCGGGCTATTCGTAGCCGCGGTGCTAGCATCTTGGCAGTCCGAACGGAAGGGTGGCAACGTTTGGTAAAACGCATGATGAGGTTTAAAATAATACTCTTCCACAGGAGGTAAAACAAACCAAGGAACATGATCCATATTCGAAGGACTCTCGCAGTCAGAGGTAACTTTTAGTCCATTATTTTTATCCAAATGAATTATTTGATGAAAAGAACAAGTTGCAGCCTTAACGCCCGCCGCAGGAACCCACATGCTATCCACTTCACAAATCGCAGTCGCTCGAAATCCACTTTTGCTACAAACGGGGATTTGCACCATTTCATCGGTCGGTTGCTCAAACCATTCACCAGTAGGAAGCAAACTAAAAATATCAAAAAGTATCGGTGCTGCCGCTCGCACTCCAATCAATCCTGGGCGACCTTCTCCATCTGCATTTCCAGCCCAAACACCCACCGCATATTTTGGCGTCACCCCAACTGCCCAAGCATCTCGAAATCCAAAACTGGTTCCTGTCTTCCAAGCAATCGTACTGCTCGATGAAAAACTTTCCCAATTACCTTCCGAGTCTGGTCGTTCCAAATTTCGCATCGCATCAAATGCCAACCAAGCTGCGGAAGCATTAATAAATGGAGCTTCCTGCTCTAGATGTTTTTTTTTCAAGTGGGAGGATTTCCCTTTAGGGTCAGGGTGCAGCGAAGCTGAATGAGCAATTTCATTTTTTTCAAAAACATAATTGGGTTTTTGAAAATCCTTGCGATCATAGCGGCCATCATTTTCGTGAAAGTGATTGACTGTTCGACTCATCGAAGCGTAGGTGCTCGTCACGTCCCACAAGTTCGCCTCGGCACCTCCCAGAATTAAAGTCAAACCATAATGATCGGCAGGTTTATTTAAAGTAGTCAGTCCAATATTTTTTAAACCAAAATGGAATTTTTCGTAAGTGTATTCTTGCAGCATTTTTACCAAGGGAACATTTAAGGAACGGATAACTGCTCGCTTGGCTGGAACTCGACCATCATAATTTTGATGAAAATTTTCAGGGCGGTAACCACCAATCGTCGTCGGAATATCTTGAATCAACATCGCTGGTAAAATCTCTCCTTCCTGCAACATAAAGCTGTACAAGAATGGCTTCAAAATACTACCCGTACTTCGTGGTGCTTGAATGATGTCAACTTGCTCTCCGTGCGAATTTCCAGCGCCAGGAATATTGCCAACATAGGCGACAATATTGTTCGTTTCGACCTCAATGATAAATGCAGTTGCATTAAAAATTCCGTTCCCTTGTAAAATCTGTTGATGGTTTTTTAAAACATCATTGACTTGTTTTTGCAATTTTTGATCTATGGTTGTTTTGACCAAAGTGTGCTGATTTCTTTTACCATAAAAATGCTCTTTGTAAGCTCGATCCAGCAGGTGCGGAGCAAGTCTAGGAAGGGGCAATGGTTTCTGAGGAAGTGGTTCTTCTTTGGCCAAATCAGCGGTCAGTTGGTCAATAATATTTTGTTCTAACATTCTATCGATCAGTCGGTTACGCTTTGCTTCGAGTTGGTTTCGATTACGCCCCGGATGAATCAGCGCAGGACTATTTGGAAGTACGGCAAGCGTAGCTGCTTCCGACCAACTCAACTTTTCGGGAGGCTTATTATAGTACCGCCAGGCTGCTGCATCTAAGCCAACCACATTACCGCCAAAGGGCGCATGGGAAGCATACATTTCCAAAATTTCCTCTTTCGAATAACTGATTTCCATACGAGTTGCCAAGATGGCTTCGATGATTTTTTGGAAAAAACTTCGGGGCTTTCCCTTGCGAGACATGCGAATGGTTTGCATACTTAAGGTACTTCCTCCGCTCACAATTTTTTGATTGGAAATGTTTTGTCGGAGTGCTCTAAAAAATGCTCTGGCATCGAATCCGGTATGACTATAGAATCGCTTGTCTTCGAAGGTGATAATCGCCTTGGCAAACTTATCAGGAACGGAATCTATTTGTGGGAAACGCCATTGCTCATCTGCGGCAATTCGAGCACCGAGCAGGTGACCATTTTTATCTTCCAAAACCATACAAGTTGGATCATCGAAAAGAGGCGAGGGGAGACAAAACCAATATCCTAGAAATAACAATACAATTACAACTCCCGATTTGCGCGGGTGTTTTTGGAAAAAGAAACGGTAGGTATTTTTGAATAGTTGCATTCGATGATTTAACGTTTATGATTCGTTATTGATGCAAATTAGGAAAAAATAAAAAGGGGAAGAAGAAGAAATGAGTATTCGCAGAGGAGTAGCTATTTTTCGTTTTGTAGCGGTTCGCTTTAGCTGACCTGAAAAAAGCGCAGCGCGATTTTTTTCCAAAAAAAGTGATATATGTTTTTTTGATTCGCTGCGCTCATTTTTATTAGGTCAGCTTCCATACGGATTAAAAAAAGCAGACCGCTACGTGACTATCTGCTTTAAACCCAACTGCAAATATCCCTTCACCGATAAACTAATCACCAACGCATCTCCTTGCACTTCCAACTGAGGAAGATCAACTTCACTAATTTTTCCCTTCGCAAAAAGCCCAGCTTGAAACGGAACATATTTTACTTTTTGATTCGCAAAGTCAATTGATTTTTGGATAGGGAAATTCAATATATTGGAAATTTTATCTTCGATCACTTTTCTCAAAAAGACGACCATCGTCTTACTCAAAAAATTATTTCCTTTCAAATCTAGCTCAACTTCTTTTAATTGGATTTCATTTTTCACACGATCAAAAACAGGTTTTCCCAACAAAATCATTTTCCCATCAAAGCTTCCTTTTAGATCCGCAGCCACTTTTAATCGTTGTCCAACTTGCTCGACATGAACAGCTTCGACTTGAATTTTCTGACTTTTAAATTCAAAAGATTGTTTTTGTAACAATGCTAATGCGGATTTTTCAATCGCTCTGAAATTGAGAGAAAGTAACGTTTGCAGATGACTTTCTTTTTCTACATCTGGAACAATGTCAGGAGATTTTATGACGGTAGTTAATTGCTCCAAAGGCTTGCCGTACGAAAATTCAGTAGCAGCTTCCAAAGCAATTTTCCCATAAATAAAACCTTCTTTTTCAAAGAGTGGACTCATCGAAGTTTTGATGGTTTCACATTGCCACCAAACATGTTCGCCTGCTGGAGTTGGAATCGGATTAGGTAAAATGGCAAGTATCTGACTTAGTTTGGAACGAATATCTGCCACCTCTTTTATTTTATCATCCACCTGTTGGCCAAGCATTTCTTTATTGCTTTGGATGGCATTTAAAACTGTTTTCTCCAAAGGAATATTTAGTATTCCAAAGTCTAGTTCAGGTTTTTTAATCCATTGATATCCAGTCATTTGGGTGCGAGTGGTGAGTTCCCAATTATCTTTAAAAAGGAACTTAGTTTCGAATCCTAAATACATTTCAAACAGCACATCCACGTTCCCGAGCATCGTATCTTTTTGGACAAAGAGTTCGAGGGGAACTTCATATTTAAAACTATTATTTTCAGCGGTCAAATCAATATTTCCTTTGCGTCGGACGCTGATCCGAATATCTTTAGCACCTTCCGGAGAGAATTGGTTCAAAAGGTCAACAGGCAATAGTTTACCTATCGCCTGTTGAAGTTGCTCCTTATCGAGGGAGACTAAAATATTGATTTTCGAGTTTTTAGAATTTGTCAATGATCTCTTTTTTCATTTTGGCAAACTCCTCATCTGTGATAACTCCTTTGTCACGCAAGTCACCTAATTTCATTAATTCAGCATACACATCATTTTCAGGTGTAGCTTTTGGAGGAGGATTATTTGGAGGAGAACTTGGTTCCGCATCTTCCGAAGTAGTCGGTATATCAAAATCGTCATCCTGCATTTCCTCCATTTTTTCCTCTGCTCTGTTTTTCAAATCCTCTGCTACTTTTTTCCCTTTTTCCAAATTCTCTGAATAAACTTTTCGAGCCAGATCTTCATTGATATCTTCCAGTCCAATCCCTTTATCCAAAAAATGCGTAATCACATTTCCTAAAGCATAAGTCGATGCACCAGACATAATTGACATCGAAACAACTCCTAAAACGGTTCCAATTCCCGGAATTGCTTTGATCAAAGAAGCACCCATTCGAGCCAAAGAAGTACTCGTCACGGAGGCAATAAATGCTTTCCCTACATTTTCAGAGTAGTTGTCATTGTAGAGATTAGTCAGCTTTTTCATCATGTCCAATTGAACAGCTGTGACCCCCGCAAAATCTAAAAGTGGAATCGGAATTGCTCCTGCGCCAGTAGCAAACATCACATGATTTTTGATGATGCTGTCTGCTTTGTATCTTTTTTCATTCATGATTTTTCATTTTTTTAATGAAGGTCAAATTTAAGGGAGTTAAGAAGAAGTTACTTAAATTTTCGACGAATACGATCAGTTCATGGATTCATTAACTAAGATTTTCTTAATGTTTTTAAGCAATTCAACTCCATCTTCTGAGAAACTTCGCTGCAACCCATTTTTCTTTTCCCGCATCATAATGTACATGAAATTATCAGCAATGATCTCGTCAGGGTGAATGATGTAGCCAGTATTTGTGGTAATCTTTTCAAAAAAATCAGGCACATTATCCATCTCAATTGTCGTATTTCCTGCTGCATCCGTTTGTACTTGAACACCATGTTGAATGCTGATTTTATATAAACTGAAATCAATGTAATTGAAAAAATTATTTTTAGACTCAAGGTATTTTGTCTCGTTCGATTTTATGATTGGGATAGCAGAATATGGTCTTCCTCCTTTTTCATTTAGTTCGATGTGGTAAGCAAAATTAACGCCATCTGGATTCAATAAAATTCGACTTTTTAATTCCTCTTTGATCAAAAGGTTGGACATGTTTCCGATATTAGAAAAGCCAATTAGTTGATAAAGTGCTTTTTGTTTTTCAGGATGATACCGAGTGTAAATATGAGAGACTTCATGAAACATCGTTTCCAAAAACCCTTCTTTATTTCTTAATTCCAATTCATCTTTAGGAATAATAATACAATTTTCGCGAGTATAGTATGCCCCTTGACCGTAGTGATTGGCATGCGTTTTTATCAACTTAATTTCTTTGGGAAAAATAGAGGTGGAGACTTTGTTGGACATTTTAAAAGCTTCTTTCAAAATGTCATTCACGTATTCCATTTCTTCTTTGGAAAAATCTAAAACATCCTTTTTTAAAAACGATTTATATTGATCCATGATTTCATCTCGAGGAGTTGCTGTTTCGAAATTCTTTTTCATTTGAATACTCATATCGAGCGGATTGACGAGGGAAAAGAAATTTTCTTTTTCATCTTTGGTGATCGCTTCTCCAGCTTCGAGGCTATCGAGGAAAATGACTTTATGGTTTTCGGATAGTTGGAGGAGGGGAGAGGTGGTGGATTGAGGTTGCGATTTGCAGGTCCAAAGAAAAATGATGGGAAGAAGGAAGAGGAAGTTTTTCATATCTTTTTGGGAGTGAAATTAGGGAAAATATTTAAAATTTTTTCTAACCAAATTAGATATCTGGAAGTTGAAGAAATATAAATAATAGGAAAGAAATTATTGAATAAAGAGGAGATACTAAATGGAATTTTTCAACTTTATGGAATATTGGTTTTTTATTTTTAAAGTCTAAATCATCAAGAGGCATAAATTTATATTTTTTCAAAAGTAAAAAATAAATAAAATAAAACACCTTCACTAAAAAACAAAAAAGCTGTATTTACAACGAAGTAAATACAGCCTTTCCTTTTTATTTATTTGAGTTTGTTACAGATGAACAACACTATATTCTAGTTGTGGCATATCTCTCGCGGAAACTTTTTTGATTGTGATATTAGAATTTTTACTTCCATTTTTCAAAACCACATTATAAGCTCCTGTTGAAAACGCCTTACAATTAATATTGATAGAATCTTTTCCAGCATCAACTGTTTGAGAACCTTTTTTTACGACACGACCGCTTTGGCTGACTACTTCAAAATCTATTGTCATAGATTTTTTTGCAGCTATAGTTAAATTTAATGCATCATTAGTGATGGCACTATTCACAGAAGCAACTGTGAAATTTGAATTATTTTTTTGCTCCAAAAAGAAAGTCTCACTAATTGTAAAACTACCATCTGCTGCATAATGCAATAATCTATAACAAGTCTTTTTTCCAGTTTTTACTAAATCAAGAAATCGGTATGAAGTTACTTTAGTAGAATAGCCAGTACCTTTTACATCACCTGCGGTTTTGAAATTTATTCCATTAGAAGATCTTTGGATCACAAAGGATTGAATGTCAGTCTCTTCAGTTGTTTCCCATGAAAGCATATACCCCATGCCCATTTTTTTAATATTCATTGGTTTGAGATAAACACATTTAGCAGTAGCCAAACTTGCAAAGCCAACACAGAAAATAAAAATGAACAAAACTTTTACACTAGCAAAATTAAATTGCTTTTTCATAATCAATCGGGTTTGATAATAATTTTAAAAAATTGGTTGTGATAAATTTCTGTGATAGAAACTTAAACGGTTGTTTTCAGAATGAGGATTAAGGCAATAAAAAATTGACTAACCTTCAAATCCAAAATTTGGCTTTGACAAGACTATGAAATGGGTGTTTTGATATGATATGTGTTACAAGGGAAGGATAAAACGTAACTCTAATAAAAAGTATAAATTATACCCGATTATAATTTGATGTGTCAAATCTAACAAAATATTTTAATATATATAATGAAATATGAAAAAAACTACATTTATTTCATAATATATTAGAGTATCATGTGTTAAGTTCTGTCGTGTATCTATATCGAGTATATAATTTCTATTCTTACGACTAATACCAAATAGCCCAAAGTTGTCTAATTTTCTATTTTCACAGAAATGCTGTTGTCGTATTATTTTTCTAAAAATTCGTTTTACTTATTCAATAAGTAAAAAGGAAAAAAAGGTGTACCTTTTTTTTTTTAGTGAGAATATATTTCGGTTCATTAACGTCTGAATGCCTTATATATATTATGTTTTTTAAGATGTTAAAGTTTTGAAAAAAAAAGAGCTAGAATTTATTGCAGTCATTTTTCTACTTCAGATCTCTCATTTTTTTTCAAAATAAACTTATATTTAAGCTAACTTCCTTTATCTATTTTTTTTTTGGAAACGAAAAACATAATTATTATGATTAAAAAAATAGGGAAAACTATCTGGAGAACTTTCCTCGGGATTTTAGCATTCTTTGCTTTATATTTTCTATTCACTTTTCTTTTAACGATCATTCCTGCTAACCGAAATTTCCAACCTGCTCAGGTTGGAGTAGACTTATATGTTATTTCTAATGGCGTGCACACAGATATATGTTTTGAAATTACTGAGGCACAATTGGATTGGAGCAAGGCTTTGGATTTTGAGAGTTTTAAAACGAATCGAAGTGAGATGAAATATTTGTCCATGGGTTGGGGAGATAAAGGTTTCTATTTTGACACGCCAACTTGGGCAGATTTGTCTGCGAAAACTGCTGCAACTGCAGCCCTTATTCCTTCTGCAACGGCAATGCATGTGACGATCTTGAAAAAGAAACCGACAACTGGAGAACGGACTCGCAAAACTAAAGTGACCAAGGCGCAATTATTAAAAATGGAACAATATATTCTTGATCATCTTCAAACAAAAAATGGGAAAGCGGTATTGATTGATTGTTGTCGTTACGATGGATTCGATGATAATTTTTATGAGGCGAATGGCTCGTATCATCTGCTTCGAACTTGCAATACTTGGGCCAACCAAACACTTAAAGAAGGAGGGGTAAAAACCGCCACTTGGGCTCCTTTTGATAAATGTATTTTATATCATTTTGAAAATAAATATAATTATGACTAATGAGAAAAAAAGCACACCAATTTTAGATTTTTTTAAAAAAATTATTAAATATTTCCTAGGACGAAAGTAGGAGCCACCCTTGTGGTTGCCCAACATTTTAATGATGATGGGTAACCTCCAAAATAGCGATTACTCCTTAACCAATTAAAATGTATCGTTTTATTATGGATGTTCCCAAAGTGTGGGGCATCCACAAGAGTGCCCCTACAACTTAACCTCCTATTCTGACGATTCATCAGGATATCTTTCTTTCCAACCCGAGATTTTCTTATTCTTGTGTTTATCATAAATGCTTTAAGATGAAAATAAAAATATCGTTATTTCTTTTTATTATTCTCCAATTTTTTTTCCTTCCAAATGGTCTTGCTCAAAGTGGTATTTTAGATAATTATGTCAAAGAGGCTTTGGCTAAAAATTTAAGTATCCAAGCTGAAATTTTAAAAAAGGATAAGCAATATTCAAAAGTGGAGCAAGCTAGAAAGTTGTGGAAACCATCGGTGGATTTAAATGCAAGTTATTTATTTGCCGAAGGCGGAAGAGAACTTTTATTTCCTTTGGGGGACTTGTTTAATCCTGTTTATGGAACCTTGAACCAACTGACTAATTCAACTAGTTTTCCGACCAATATCGAAAATGAAAAAATCCAATTAGCGCCTAATAATTTTTTGGATTTGCAATTGTCTATTTCAAAACCGCTGATCAATAGTTCGATAAAATACAATCAGAAGATTCAAAATGAATTGCTGAGAATCAATGATCTCGACATGGAATTGAGTAGAAATGAAATCGTCGCTCAAACTAAAATTGGTTATTATAATTACCACAAAACTTTCGAAGGATTGGCGATCATGGATGAGACTAAAAAGTTGCTTCAAGAGGTTTTGACTTTCAACAAAAAGCTAGTTAAATATGACAAAGCGACGCCTGATATTTTATCAGATATCGAGTTTCAGATGGCGAATTTACAAAGCCAAAAAGCGATGTTGATGGAGCAGCAAGATTTAGCGAAAGCTTACTTTAACTTGTTGCTCAATAAATCGTTGGATACGGAAATAGTCGTGGATAAAAATATTTTACAAGGCGAAATCCAAGCAACTGGAAATATTACTTCGCTAAAAAATACGGCGGTAGAATTTCGGCTAGAATTTAAAAAAATAGATGTTGCAACTGCTTTAAATTCTCTTAACCAAAAAAGAATTGATCAAGGGAAAAAGCCGACGTTGGGTATCTCGGGAGGCGTTGGTTTCCAAACGGAATCATTTAACCTTGACAATGGTGGCCCATTATTTACGCTTGGGTTAGGGATGAATTGGAACTTGATGGATGGAGGTTTGAGAAAAAAGAAAATGGAAGAAATTGATGTCGATCAACGAATTTTGGAAAATGATCGGAGGCGATTATCGCAGCAGATAGAAATGCAGGTGACTCAAGTTTTTTATAAAATTCGTTCTCTTCAGATGAGAATGCAAGCAGAAGAAGTGGCGGTAAAAAGTGCGCAGAAAAGTTATGATGCGATCAATGCTCGCTACCGAAATGACAAGGCAATTTTGATTCAATTAACGCAAGCTCAAAATAGTTTGGCGACTAGTAAAATGTCCAGAGCACTTTCTAAATATGACTATTTAATTCTTATAGTGGAATTGGAAAAAGTGATTGGGAAGTAGTTAAAGTATTGATAACCAATATTTTAAATAGATTGTTCGATCAAATTTTAAAAATATATATTCAAATCTATAATAAAAAACAATGAAGCATTTCATCTTTTTTATCCTTCTCTTTTTTGCCTTTTCCTGCCGAGTAGATCATCATCAAAATGAATCAACAGGGCCTGCCCAGCAAAAGAATTTTGTAAAAATAGAAACGGTAAAAACTAAGACTGAGCCTATCCCAATTCAAGCGATTGGAAGACTTGGTTCAGATACCGA
>Ga0115005_10000914_pt1 | contig 23133 bp, 32 predicted proteins | sample ArcOceMetagenome_FD_87163 | JGI IMG/M metagenome (GOLD analysis project Ga0115005, IMG submission 87163) | Marine eukaryotic phytoplankton communities from Arctic Ocean - Arctic Ocean - Greenland ARC118M Metagenome | ecosystem: Environmental > Aquatic > Marine > Oceanic | place: Arctic Ocean...
AGTTAATGTTTCAGGACTCTTAAATGCCATTTTCAACACTGCTCAATCGACAAAAGAACGAAATCGAAAAGGCTTATCAGCATTCCATTCGTAAGTGGCGAAACTATCACCAATAACAATTACGGTGAGTAATCAAAAACCAAGCCATTTAAATGTTTTGTTATCATAATACTCTCTGAGGGGGCATTAAGTGATTAAAATCAGGGCTGATAGTTGAAATATACTTTTGTCGAACTGTCGTTAATAAACAAATAAAATAAAATAAAATGGGTTATTAGTATTTGAAGTTATGGCTCTGCCCATCATTTGGTAGGTGATACCTCATATTTAACATCTCATGTTAGTTGATATATTAATGAAAAGCTAAGTCATAACAATAACACGCTGTCCTTTTGATAATAATAAAGAGCAAAGGGTAATGCTAACGATTACATGATTACATGTTTGTGTATTGCTGTGATTCTTGATGGTTCAATTCCCAACAGTGAGATTGAATGCATCATGGACAATTCGTATATGCTTCTTAGAGAGCAAGGTTAAAAAGTTTGTTTGCAATTTTTTCAATGTTATCGCATATTTATTAACGAATATGTCTTCAATCACTCATCCTTTAGATGACAATATCGAATTCAACATAGGTTAAGCATGCCAAATAATAAGATCCCAGAAGAAGCATTTGATTGGTACGATGAATATGCACATGGTGGCATGGATCGTCGAACATTTATTAAAAAATTAAGTGGCTTAGTCGCACTTGGTTATTCTATGTCAGTGTTAACCTCAGCATTACTTCCTAACTACGCACTAGCAGAGCAAGTATCCTTTAACGATTCAGATATAAAAGCAAGCTACGAGAACTTCCCCTCACCGCAAGGGCATGGAGAAGGTAGGGGCTATTTAGTTGAACCGAATGAAAGTACGAAAAAAATGCCTGTAGTATTAGTTGTTCACGAAAACAGAGGGTTAAATCCCTATATTAAAGATATCGCGCGTCGATTAGCTAAAGCGGGTTTTATTGCTTTTGCACCCGATGCCTTATTTCCGTTAGGAGGTTATCCGGGAAATGATGATGAAGGAAGGGCAATGCAAAAAACACTCGAACGAGAAAAAATTCAGCACGACTTTGTTGCTGCTGCAAATTTTATAAAATCGCATCCTCTATCAAATGGCAAATTAGGGGGAATTGGCTTTTGTTTTGGCGGGTATATAATCAACTATTTAGCAGCAGTTGACAGTAATCTTATTGATGCCGGTGTACCTTTTTATGGAACACCAGCAACAAAAGCGTTAAGAAAAAATATTAAAGCACCACTAATGATTCAATTAGGTGAATTAGATAAACGAGTGAATGCTTCCTGGTCTGAGTATGAAGCTGATTTAATTGCAAATAATGTTGATTATGTTATGCACATGTACACAAATGCGAAACACGGTTTTCATAACGACTCAACTGGGCGATACGATAATGAAAGTGCTGAATTAGCTTGGTCAAGATCTATTGCATTTTTTGAGTCAAAACTGCTTTTTTAATAATAGCACTTACGATTATATAATTAAATTACAGTGGGATAGTGTCATTTTATATGGTTCGATTCCTCAAGGAGAGATTGAACATATGATTGATAATTCTTCTATGTTGGTGGCGAGTAAAATGACTAAGAAATGTGAACACTCACTTCAATACATCTTTAGTTGGTTAATTTATGACATTGAAACAGAGTCGTTTATTTTTCGATATTGTGCCAATAAACGTTCATCTAGAATAAATCCAATATTTAATCGTAAACAATTTTGGTATAAATTCGTGTTTGAAAAAAATTGTCATGCTGTTTATAAATCCCTGCTTTAACGAGTGACAACGAACATTTTTATCTCTACTTGGTAGACAAAGCCAAAGTGTTAATCCCCCTTTAGGAAAATAAATATCACTGTTTTTGGGCAGATTTTCTGGCTGTAGTATGATAATTAGGTTATTGCACTCTTAAATAGACGAAATATGGTTGTATATTCTGTTGAGTAGGGTCTTTGTAGAGATAAGCCTTTTTTATCTTTGGCTACCGAATATCCTATTTTCCATGTGTCGATAACACGCTATTGCTGTTGTCATACTGACGTTATGCAATGTCATGATAGAACGCAAAACAACTGGTTTTTCATTAAGAGACAAATGTTCATTTTCAATAACTGTAATGAGCTTTTGGGCTATCTGTAAAGATTTACTGATCACGGTTATCTGTTACCTAAAAAAAGATAAAAACTGTATCTGTTATCTAATATTATCTAGAATAAACTAATAGCTAATTTAGGCAAAGAGCGCTAACAATGAAATATTCTCCAGAGACCAATCAAAGAATTATAGATGCGTTAACTAAACAGTTCGATACCTTTCATCGAGCACTCACACATAGGGATGTTGCTAGTAAAAAACTGATTATACCTGTTAAAAAATTACCAATAAAAGGCATTGCTTTTGAAGATTTAAATCAATACATATCAGAAAATATTCAACCAAATTTATCTGCAAGTAATGGTGGTCGATATTGGGGATTTGTTACTGGAGGAGCCAACCCTGTTGCAACGTTTGCAGATTGGCTAGTAACAACGTTTAATCAAAATTTATCTAAAGGTGGCGATTCAATAGCCTCATCCATTGAGCAGCAAACGTTAATTTGGCTGTGTGAGTTATTTAAATTGCCAACATCGTTTAAGGGGGTATTCACTACGGGTGCTACAGCTGCAAATTTATTGGCTGCTTTTACCGCTCGTCAGTATGCAGGTAATCAACAAAATATTGATGTTGCTAAAAATGGTTTGAAATATTTGGAGGTGAGTATTTTTAGTGCAACACCCCATGCCAGTATGATCAAGAGCTTAGGGATGGCCGGTCTTGGACAAGACAGTTGGCAAAAAATCACTTGTAACAATAACTCTGAAGCTATGGACGTTAATGACCTAGAAAAGGCTCTACTGAATAGCCAGTCTACAAGTAACATTGTTATTGCAAGTGCCGCAACAGTGACAGGAACTGATTATGATGATCTTGTGAAAATTGCACAACTATGTAAAAAGCATAATGCTTGGTTACATGTTGACGCTGCATTCGGTATTTTTGAACGTTTACTCGCTGGCGAAAAAGGTAAAACACAAGGCATTGAGCTAGCAGACAGTATTACTTTAGATTGCCATAAATGGTTAAATGTTCCTTACGATTGCGGTGTTTTTCTCACTCAACATCAAGATCTACTTAAAAACTCATGCCATGTAGATGCACCGTATTTGGCAAGTGATAGCGAAGATATTGCTTTTATGTCATTGGGTATTGAAAACTCACGTCGATTTCGAGCTTTTCCTGTTTGGGCGACATTAATGAGCTACGGTAAAGATGGAATAAAAAATCAAATACAAAGAAATGTAGCGCAAGCAAAAAAATTGGCTAAATGGATTCATGAATCGCCAGATTATATCATCGTTAAACCCTGTGAACTCAATGTCGTTCTGTTTAAGCCTAACGAAGAAAACCTCGGTTTAACAAGCCAAAAGTGTATGGATAAATTAAATAAATCGGGTCAGGTATTTTTAACCCCGGGAAGTTGGCAAGGTGAGCCTATTATTCGAGCTGCGTTAAGTAACTGGTCAACAACTGATGACGATATAAATTTGGTTATCAAAACGTTAAACGAAATAGTTTAATTTATACTCAGAAATGAATAGTATTAGCCATTATGAATTAATAATAGTGGCTGCTCCATTATTCTTAATGTTTATCTTGCCAGTTTACAGCGTGTTCCCATAAAGCTTAATTTTTGGAAGAAAGCGTTAAAGTGTCGATCTCTCATTTTGTGAAGACATAAATCAGGCCCATAACATCTGTGTTATCTTTACTTTTTTTGTGATCAGTTTACGGAGGCTAAAGTCTGAAGCAAGTACAGTATTGAAACCCTGAGATAGTTAAAATACGTAAATATACTCATTATAGTGAGTGGGGTATTACAAAGCGATGTTACTTGTTGAAAAAATTAATCATCATAAAATATCGCTTGTTTAAACCGTATTCATCACCTTTAGCCCTTCGAAACAACCAATTTACTATGCTGAACTCTTAATGGAGAAGTTACGCCATTTTGTATGCAAATTGATTGTGCTTTCTTGACATCTGAAAGATTACCTGAGGATACGCATTTCCATTCATCTGTCATATGTTGGTATAAATACCAGATAGTTTTACTCTTCATAAATATTCCTTAGTGACGTTATTTTGGATATATCTAAAGAGTAATTGAAAAAGGTATATTGCGACAAACGAGATTTTTTTAAGTGATGAATGAAAAATATTCATGTATAAACACGAAAAATCTAATGAATTTTATTTCCTATAGATGAGTTGATCTTAAATTGTGGTTGCTGCGTATTAAGAATATATAACCAACAAGGGGTATATATATGGAAACATTCACTCACGCTAAACAACGAACTATTCCAACGATTATCGGTGTAGCTGATTCCACTCACTACCTTGTCGGTTCTGTCGATTCGCTCAACAACTTTATTGGCTTAAATAAATCTACCGAGGTTGCAGTTATGGGCTCTTTAGTGGAGGCCAAAAATTATCTTCGAGAAAATAATATATTTAGTGCTGCACTTGAATTTCAATCCGCTTATGATGAAATGTGTGGTTCTACTCGTAGCAGTGGACGATGCAGTCAAATGATAAAGCTGTAATTTATGAATAATAGAGAAATACAACTGAGAGATTTTTTGCAAATCTATGACGCCATATCAACTAATGGAGTCAAAGTTGACGGTGTTTATGAATACTTAGACATTAAAGCTTGGCATGATTTTGACGGATATACTTGCTGGATAGGTTATAAAGACTTAACAATAACTTTGTTGTTCCATGGCCGATTTGATATGGATTATAAATACGAAGATACGCTTAAGCAATTCTACAAAATAACCCCATTACTCACGGCTAATTAATAAAAACCCTTAAAAAGGGTTTTTTATACTGTTTATGGGTTATAAAATCGCTACCTAATTTATCACCAATCTATGGTTTTACCCTGCCAATCAAGATAACTTGCTGTATGATCTACTTGAGTTATTTTAACAATTTCTAATAGTTGTTTAGCAACAAATTCGCTAGTAAAGAGCTTATTTGCGGGCACATTTTTTTGAAAAGGTTTAGATAAGGGCGTATCCGTTGTTCCTGGATGAAAAGAAATAATCTTGATATTCTTTGCTCTTCTTGCTAATTCTATGGCTGCTGTTTTGAGCATCATGTTTAATGCTGCTTTTGAAGCCCTATAACTATACCAACCCCCTAAATTATTATCACTTATACTGCCAACTCGAGCACTGAATACCACGAATTTACAAGACGACTTCCCTGTCAAAATAGGTGTTAACTTTTGAACCCATAACATGGGTGTCAGTGTGTTTGCCATAATCACTTGGTTAAACGCTAAAGCATCGAAATCCTCTAAACGTTTTTCGGGTTGAAAACTATCACTATGCAATATGCCATTACAGACAAAGACTTGGGTTATTGGTAGTTCACTGTGCGCAGCTAATGCCTTTATGGCCATATCAATTGATTGCGGCTGATAGTCTTTAACTGTGATTTTTTTAATCTTTGTTAAATCCTTCTCTTTAGGCATTTCAGTTTCGTTACTCACTTCTCGGCTAATAAGAATAAGGCCGGTATTTCCAATAAGTTGTATCTCAGCAGCAATAGCTTTACCTATATCACTATTTGCGCCAATGATCAGTGTTAGTTGATTTATCATAACAAGTTCCCGAAATGCAGTTTGTCGTTTTTATACCAAAACATTTGGCAAGAAACGCTGAAATTTGATGGCGATACTTAGCTAATCCTAAGTAAACCCAATGACTGATTGTTTTGAATACTGGCCAATTAAGCGGTGCGACCCAAAAGCCTTTACCAACCAGTGTCCAAGCTCTGTGGGTGACTTCAAGCCCAAGTAATAATTTTCCGTTATACGTTGCATGTAATATTTTCATTGCCGCTGAAAAATCAACCTCAGAGTAAAGACTTTCAAATTCATTCTGATGTATATCGACTAAAAAGATCATATTATTTTTGTCATGCTTTTTGAGGTGATTCATCTCTGTTGCACACAGTGGGCAGTTGCCGTCATAAAATATTGTAAGCACGTATTCATTCCTAAAATTGTTATTTGATAACATTACAGAAACCATAAAGAATAGGCGGTAATATGCATAAAGATAACAATCAACGTTAGCCATAATCGCATTACCATATATCCAGAAGTTCGTTTATCTTCTACAGTACATTTGTTTAATTCTTTTTCGTAAATATATAAAAACAGAAAACTACACGTCAAAATAATCAAAGCAGCCTTCGGATGAGTCAATAAGGCGGTAAAGGCAAGCAAACTGAAAACATTGCTTATTATTTGCTGTTTTATTTGCATGCTATTATCATTTTTACGCCAGATAGTACCTGCAATAAAACTGACGATAATAGCGCTATAAGCGATAAAAGCTTGCTTCGCGGTAACACTCCAGCTTACTGACTCGACGCTTAAATATAAAGACACTATAAAAGGGAGTAAACCCAAATATCCAAGTAGTTGCCAACTTTTCATTTTTTTCCTTAAGCAATATGAATGTTATCAAAATCAGTAACTATGGTTCACCGTCCAGTGGGATTTTTGATGGTGTACTGTTGGGTTTAGCATAACTTAACCGAGATAACCGTCTGCTGGTGTGGTAACAGTCTAAGCCTGAAATTGCAACGGTATCCAATGATTCAATATCAATGTAACCGTCTGCTTTAATTGCTGCTTTATTAGCAATAATATCTGTTATTTCACCAATCACCATTTGAGTACCATTGAGTGTTATCGGAATTATATCGCGAAGTATTAAGCCGTATTTTAATCGACTTTCTTTTACGAATGGAGCACTGAAACTGTCGATGTAGTAGGGAGATAAACCGGTTTTTTCAAACTCACATTCATCATTACTGTAACGTGCTGATGTTTGATGTGCTGCTTGCCAGAAGCTTTCATTTACCTGATTTATCGTGAACTTTTTTGTTTGGATAATATTATCTAATGTATGACGTTCAACACTGTTTGGACGTGTAATAAACCCGACTAACGCTGGTGATGCACCAAGATGAACAACGGAACTAAACATTGCTAAGTTGGTTTGATTGTGTTCATTAGAGGTGCCAATTAAGTTTGCACTTTTGAATCCCGATAAGCTGTTTACAAGCTGGGCTCGATAACGTCCAGGCATATTGATTAATTGATCATGGTTGAGATGTTGCATCTAAGTTCATCGAATAATTTAATCCTATCTAGCTATACGTAATTAAGGCCATTGGCGATCACCTAGCCATGAATAAATTTTACTAACAGGTCTATGATAAACTTTATTAACTGTCCTTATATTTTCTGTGTTTTAACTAAACATACAAATTTTTATTTATTAGCTAAGTTAATCTAAAGGTAAACTTGCAACGTATGGACTCCAAAGAAAAAATATAATGATGATTGATAAATGATAAAAGTCACTTGTAATACTCTGGTTTTATGTATCTTGTTTCTTCCTTTTTACGCTTTTCCTCAAGCAAAAGTAAAGGTTGTTGAAGACAGTGAAAAGATCGAAAGCTTTTTATACGGGGTGGGCATTAGCGTTAACCAAGAGATTTATAAAGGATACAATACAAGAGTAATGCCTATACCTTTAATCGGCTACAAAGGTAAAAAATTATCAGTTTTTGGACCTTTTGTAAGTTATGAATTGATAGATTTTAATCGTTTTACATTGTTAGCGAAGTTATCCCCGAGGTTTCAAGGTTTTGATGAATCTGATAGTGCTATTTTTAAAGGGATGAAAAAAAGAAAACGTTCTCTAGATGCTGGAATTGGTCTTAATTATGAAACCAACGATTGGAAAATTGGATTTACCTCAATGTTTGATTTACTGGGTCATTCCAAAGGGTATGAGATAAAATCTAGTTTTGGTCGTGTATTCAGTTATGGCCCTATTTTTTTCGAACCATCCATTTCATTTAGCTATTTAGATAAAATACATGTGGATTATTATTACGGCGTTTCAACATCTGAAATTACTCAAGACAGAATGGCTTATAACGGTGATAGCGCCCTGAATAAAAATATTGGACTATCTATATCAACACCGGTTTTATTAGGTGGGTTTACACGGTTGAGTATTGAACACACTTGGTATGATGAAAGCCTTACTAATAGCCCTTTAGTAGAAAATGATACGAGTTTTAATCTGTTATTGTTATTTACTAAAAATTTCTAGAAGGTGACTGGCAATATGAGCAAACTTTTCTAAACTGCTATTAATACAAAAGTTCGCTAAACCAGTAACGATACGAATAATGTAAGGAAGCTAATTTCCCAATCATTTAGATATACTAAGCGACCCTATTTTAGTACAAGTGTTTTATTCGATTTTATCTATTTGATAGCCATACCGTTTGATAAGGCGCTAATGTCATTTCTTGGGTTAACTCCGTTATTTCTTCATTGGAAATAAGCTCAAGCCAAGATTCAGTAATAATTAAATTTAGCTCACTCAATGGCAATACAACAGGTTGGTCAGATATATTACTCACACAAAATACACTTTGTTTTCTGTCCTTACTTTGTCGCCAAAAACCAAACAGCTGTAAGCCTAAGTGCAGCGTAAATTGTGTGGCATTTGGATGAAAAGCGGATTGTTTAATTCTTATGCCCAATAAAGACTTTAGGGTTGAAAGTACGTTAGCGTGGTGTAAATTTTTATCCGCTAGGGCATCTTCTAAAGCACCGACATGCCAACGACGCCTATTAATCGAACGATTATGGTGAGTGTTTGCTAATTTTTGATAATCATTTTGTGTGCCAAGCATGCTGTGAATGTAAATACCCGGTATGCCTTCAAGCGCAAACATAACGGCGTGTGCACAAATAAATCGTTCAAAATTCCACTGATCTTTACCTTTCACTGTACCTTGTAATGCGTCATAAAGTGCAATGTTCATTTCATACGCTTTTTGTTCACCGGTGTCAGTCGTACGCCATGAAATTTTTCCACCAAAATCTTGCACGGTTTGTACAAGGGTATCAAGTTCATTTTCACTTAATAAGCCTTCAGCTGGACGTAAACCAATACCATCATGAGAGGCTATAAAGTTAAAATACATGGTGCCGTCTTGAGAGGGTGGCATGCTCATCAACCAGCGTTTCAGGTATAAACAATTTCCTGTCAATAAAGTGTTGATTAATAAAGGAGGCAATGAAAAATTATAGATCCCGTGAGCTTCATTGGCATTACCGAAGTAAGTCAGATTCTGTGTATTAGGGATATTCGTTTCAGTGATAATGACTGCTGTTGGTTCAGCAGATTCAATAAGCGTTCTAAGTAACCTTACCACTTCATGTGTTTGAGATAAGTTGATGCTCGTTGTACCAACGACTTTCCATAAAAATGCGATGGCATCTAAGCGAAATATCTTTACGCCTGCATCAAGATATTGTTTGATGATAGATGTGAATGCTTTTAATACTTCAGGGTTGCGAAAGTCAAAGTCAACTTGGTCATGACTAAAGGTACACCAAACAAATTTCTTTCCTTTACTTGTTTCTACTTCTTTTAGTAACGGTGAAGTACGCGGACGAACAACTTCTGATAAGTTGTCATCAGGAAGAGCGGTGAAGAAAAAATCACTACCTTGCCCTTCACCTTTTATAAAGTTGTCGAACCAAGCACTTCGGCTTGAGCAATGGTTAATGACAAGATCAGACATCAAACGATAGCTTTTACTGATCTGTTCTATATCTTGCCATCCACCCAATGACTCATTAACGGATGAATAATCGATAACAGAAAAACCATCGTCAGAGCTGTAAGGGAAAAAAGGTAAAATATGTACACTGTTAATCGCATTTCCAACCGAACTGTCTAAAAAGTTTTTTAAGGTTTTTAGAGGTGCTTGGTCGGCTTTGATAATGCTATCGCCATAGGTGATCAAAATGACATCTTCTTCTGACCAATGATTTGAAAAAGGCTTCGCTGTAATTTCTTTGCTCGACAAAGCCATAATATCAAGCAGAGATTGAGCAATATCATTAACTGATTGCTCAAGCGGAACATCATCATAAATCGTTGAAAGCTGCTGAACTAACTTATCTTTTAATGGTTGTGTTAACTGATTAACTGGCGTTGTCATAATGCACCTTTGTCTATAATGCTTGTCTGAATTCTTCGTTGTCTAATTCTACCGCTTCTTTTAGTTGCGACAGAATATCAGGTATGGCACTTACAACTCTATTCCAAGAAGGAATAAAAGGTGTATCCATGGGTTGATCTAAGAAGGTATTGCCGGCGGTTAATATATTTTGAGCAAACATTTCTACCGCTTTTTCTTCGTTATGAATATCCAGTGTTAGCCCATTCATCATGGCGTCATTTCGATAAGTTTCGACATAATCTAACGCAATACGATAGTAAGTTGCTTTTAACGTTCTAAACTTTTCTGCGGTGAATGTCTCACCTTGTGTCGCGAGTTTTCGAATAAAGGATTTACTAATATCAATCGACATTTTAGATAAGCCACCATCGCTATTATCTAAAGACAAATCTTGATGCTTATGATCATACGTTGCAGCAATGTCAACTTGGCATATACGGTTGGGTGAATAGTTGCGATACATTTCAGAAAGCACGCCAATTTCTAAGCCCCAATCACTTGGAATCCGAATATCACTTAATACATCTCGACGAAAAGAAAACTCTCCGGCTAAAGGGTATAAAAAGCTGTCCATGTATTCTAAATAATCGCAATGACCTACTGTTTTTTTCAAGGCTTTAATCAGTGGCGTTACTAATAATCGAGATACCCGACCATTTATTTTTCCTCCGGCAACTCTGGCATAAAATCCTTTGGCGAACTCATAGTTAAACATTGGGTTTGCAACAGGGTAAAGAAGCCTGTCGAGTAACTCTCTTTCATAGGTCAAAATATCACAGTCGTGTAGCGCAATAGATTCCGCTTTACCTGAAGACAATATATAGCCCATGCAGTACCAAACATTACGGCCTTTGCCAAGTTCTTTAGGTGCTAAGCCCAATGCTTGTAATTTTGCATCAATCGCTTGAAGTCTTGGTCCGTCATTCCATAATACTTTATGGTGTTGAGGCAGTTGCCCAAAGAATGATAAGGCGTATTTATATTGGTCAAGATCTGCTCGGTCTAACCCAATAACGATTTCTGACAAATACTCGACATCTTTAATTTTATTAATAATATCGGGTAAGGCCTTACCTTCTAGTTCGGAAAACAAGGAGGGTAAAATAAGGCCTAAAGAGCGTTTTTTAGAAAACGCTAATAATTCAGCGGCCATATCCGCAGGTTCACGCTGCGCTAAATTATGTAACGTTGTCACGGTACCGTTTTGATAAAAATCAGCCATGGTTTACCTCTGTATTATTTGAAGGTGAAAGTTGTTTTGCTAAAAGAATTTGTATCGCTTCAGCCCAGCCCTTAGGACCATAATGTTGAGTTCTTGTTATTTTAAATTGACGGTACAACTTAGGAAAGTTATGAACAGGCGATCTAATTTGCACGGCGATATCTGCCGCTTCTAGCATGGTAATATCATTTTCTCCATCACCTAAAGCAAGTGTTAAAAGAGAAGGGGTGTTAAAATTTTCCCTGTATTGTTCTGTTAACCAAATCAGCGCCTGGCCTTTGTCACAATAGCCACCAACATGGATGAATCGGCCTCCTTGAACAACATTAGCGCCTAAATTAATAAGGTGTTCTATGAAGTTACTTTTTGTTTTTTCATCACCTAACCACTGAATTGGCTCACCGTACTGTCTTTGTTTAGCTCGATTAGCTTCTTCTAATGTTAATCCGGTAATTTGGGAAAGAGTCGATGCTGAAATCGAGGAGAAACCTTTGTACAATTCAGTGAATTCATCTGTTTGTTCTGATAACAATGTTAACCAATGCTGCCTAGGTAAACAAAATGATTTTACCCAATAATTACCTACAGTGATCGTGTCTGTAGGTTGTATCGAAAATGTACCGATGGGCATATAAATAGCGGCACCATTCTCTATAATAAAGGGGGTGTTTAACCCTAAGTCGCGATGAATTATTTCTAATTCAGCATGTGTTTTACTCGTATTTAAAATGACAGGAATATTAGCGTTCTTCAATTGCTCAAGCGTATCTATTGCAGCAGTCGATTGATAAGTAAAGTGATCAAGTAATGTGCCATCTAGGTCACTAAAAACAAGTGTTTTCAAAGTTTTCATTCCTCTTCCTTCGAAGGGGAACCTGTGATTTGACGTGCATAGTCTAAGTAAAATATTGCATCAGCAGATTGGGTAATGGTATTGCACCCTTGGACACTTAGCCTTTGAAAATATTGTGTAAAATTTAATATTTCCTCTGGAGACATAACCTTTGAATCAGCTAAATTAAGGTTTCTCGCTTGTAATTTTTTTTCTTGTTCTAATCGCCATTTATACACGCAGTCAAATGACGGAGCTTGTAATGCAAGCCAAAAGTCCATTTTTTTATATAAAGGCGCGTAAGCATTTTTGAGCTGTTGATTGACATAATTTCGCCATACACCATGCTTATCATGTTGAAGCTCAAGCTCATTAATAGGTAACTTCAATTGCTCTTCTGATTGCGGCTCTACGCCCCAACACCAGCCTTCCAATAAAATAATATCTGCTGGCTCATTAATATGAGTCCATTGTTCTTTAGGGAAAGGATTGTCGGTAGCCTTATTAAACTTTGGAATGGTTAAACCCGTTTTTTGCTCTTTTAATTGAATCAAAATGTGCTCAAGATCAGAAACCGCATGTGTTCCCGGAACGCCTCTTGTCGCCAACAGTGGATGGATATCATTAGCGAGCTCATTACGCTTTTCACGTGTTAGGTAGAAATCATCTAGCGACATTACTACAACATTTAGCTGGTATTCAGCTCTTAGATACTCAGCGATGAAATGAGTTAATGTAGACTTTCCACTCCCTTGACAGCCATTGATCCCAACAAAATACGGGTCATTACTCTTGGTAAATTGGCTATATATTTGATCAGCAAGTGGTTGGTAATGTTGCTTTACGGTGTGTCTAAATTCTTTAGGTAATTTGTGTTGTTCAATAAAAGCTTCAAGCATAATTTCCACTATAGATAAATACTAATTATGCTTGAAGCATCAAGTCTTATGCCATGTAAAATAAAAATTAAATTAATCGGCTAGCTACTTGTAATATAATGATTAATTATAAAATATGGACTTTATACATATTTAAAATAGATTTGGAAAATGCACCAATTGAATTTTACGCACTAATTTGGTGCTGATTTTATCGAGAAAAATCAACAAGCAAAAATAGTTGTTTTGCTCTTTGCTTTTAATAAGTATGCCGGGATAATAATTGATGAGTTTGGACGTTATTTGAGTCGTTATAATAAATGAGTAATATGTAAAAGGGTAGAAATAATAGGTATAGTAATTTTACCCTTTTCATAACAGATTATTATCTAGTTTGAGGGAGTTAAGATATCTCTCAATTGATTAAGTGCAGCCACAGAGAAACCATCATCATAAAAGTAAAGTACGATACCATCTTTGTTTAATAAGATTACTCTGGCGTTATTCGGGTCTTCATTACCGGTGAAAGCCTGAACTCTGTCACCATCTGCGTATACCGTTATCACACCTTTCCAAAGTTGCTTTGGAATTCCTTTACGCATGCCATTGTCGATCACAGTACTGAACATCCTTGGAAATAACCCTTGAATCGTAGGTATCTCATAAGCATCTACGTTCGTCTCAGTCATGTCTAAACCAATTAACCATCTGTCGATATCAAATTGTGAATTTTGTTTATAGCCGACTAGTAATAGTGTAAATGCTTTATTGAAGTCTTCAGGAATATTGAACGTTTTTTCTTCTAAACTTTGCCCGGTAACCGATGGGAAAGATTTACCTACTACTGATTGATTTGGGTATTGTGTGCTACAGCCTGATGCTAGGCTTATGAATAATATAACTAAAAGAATGCGCATGTATTTTTACTCGTTTCTGATAAGTCGAATTAGAAGCTAATACGTTATATAAGTTACTTTAGCTCATTTTTTTATATCTTTTGATCTTTATGCGTTAATTCTACGTATTTGTAAAGTAATGATGTGACAATTATTTAAGTGAAATTTACTGATGAGATATATGATAAGTTTGCTTTTATTTTTTTGTGCTCATGCAAATAGTTATTATATTAGCGGGAGTGCTGATGAGAAAAATAATAAATATGTTGAAACCTATATGATAGATTTTTCTAATCAAGAAGAAGGCCTTTGGCGGATAACGAATGATGGTGTTATGGGTGGTTTATCTAACGGAAATATGACCTTTTACTCCGAACAGGGCATTTTCTCAGGTGATATATCACTTGATAACAATGGTGGTTTTAGTTCGGTTTTTCGTGCATTAGAAAATCTTCCTGAATCTTTTGACCAGTTAGTGATTGATATTGAAGGAGATGGTCAAGCCTATCAATTAAGAGTCGTTATTTACATTAATGGCTACAGGTTAGCTTATAAACATGATTTTACAACAGTGGCTAACAAACGCGAAAAACTTATATTTCAACTTGCTGACTTCAAAGCAACCTTTCGTGGAAGAATGATAAAAGATGCTCCTGTACTTTCTTCTGAAGATATCAGAGAAGTTGGATTTTTAATGACCAAAAAGATTGCAGGCAAGTTTTCATTGTCAATATTTCAACTCTTCTTTTTAAAAGAATAAATACTATGTTTAAGGTAAATATGAATAAAGTTAGCCCTAAAGCACTCCTTAATAGTAAATGGACTAAAGTCGACGTTGTTAATAAAGAAAAGCACTTTATTATAATTAAGGTTGACTTTGATGAAGATAAAAACGTTATTTGCTGTATCATTGAAGCCGTAATGACTCACAGTGAGTACACGATTAATTGGCGTGATTTGAAAGTCAGTGAACTATGGCGAGTAGGTTGGCAATAATTTATTTATCCTTTTAACAACATTAACTCCGCTTTAGTTGGCGACCCAGTCCATTGACATCAATTCCTGATTACTTATAAATACTCGACCTTTAAAGCGAGCACCTTTTGTTATGGCTCCTACTCCTTTAGGCGTTCCTGTCATAACAATGTCGCCATCGTTTAACTCGGTATAGCTTTTCAATTCAGCTAATATTTCTGTCGGTTTGTATATCATTAGCTGTACGCTACCACTTTGTACGATCTTCTCATCAATGGATAGCTCAAGTCTCAATTGGTCATTAATCTCAGTCATGTTAACCTTAACAAACTCACTAAATACAGCTGCACCATTAAATGCTTTAGCGCGCTCCCAAGGTAAGCCCTTTGCTTTTAGTTTGCTTTGTAAATTTCTTTTTGTGAGGTCTAAACCGAAAGCGACTGCCGAAAAACCTCCATCTGTCACTAAAAAGCATAATTCCCCTTCGTAGTGAAGTTGTTCTAGATGATACGAGTTGAGCTCTGTTGAAATGGCAGAATTGGGCTTATTGAATACGACCATTTCATCAGGTATTTCATTGCCTAGTTCAGCAATGTGTTCAACATAATTACGGCCAATACAAATTATTTTTGATGGAACTATGCTTTGATGTTCAAGAATAACTGTTTTCATTATTAATACTTTCCGTAATTTAAAATTAGATGGGTTTGATCGCTTGTCATTTTATTTAGCACTTAACTGTTTACACTCTAAGAGATTACCTTGGCAAGTCATTTTTTATATGTTTACTGCGATTAGTTTCAAAGGAACGTCTATTCTGACATAGATAAAGTGTTTCATTTACGGGTGTTTTTAACGGGTGTATTTTAATACGGCTTTGCTTAGGAAAAGTATTTACGGCGTGTAAAGGTAATGCCGTGAAACTAAGTTCACGCTCAAGTTGATGATAATCAACAGGCAAAGATACAGTCGAAATTCATTGAGATGTTAGCTCATAATATTTGCAGGCATCGCAAGCGTTCATTGGTAATCGTAGTCATTGGTAAGTTAAAAGTATGCATTGTTGTTTGATATGACCTGTTAGAAGATGAATTGAACATATGTAAAAGGCAAGTTCTTCTTGTATCTAATGTGATACACAAAATAACGATAAGACTATTTAAACCGGATGCGACCACGTCGGAGAGTACGGAGCGAAAAAGTAACGGCAAGGCTTGATGATGAATATCGGTGACCGTCTCAGAATCTGATAGTAAAAGGTGTTGGCCATAGTTTGTAAAACCATTCGGCCAAATAATATAGCTATTTATTGAAGGTGGCTAATGCCTTATAAGCAAAAGATAGTTTAATTTTTAACTAATTAAACTATCTCTTTTAAATGGGTGGTGTTATAATCTCGCGCCCTTCGAATTCGAATGTAGAATTCAAGGGAAGTAGAAGGCAGTGACGGGTCAAATTTCTGGCCTTAAATTATATCTAATTTTATTTAGATAAATAGCGGAGTAAAACTCAATGATCCAAATGCAATCACAATTGAACGTAGCTGATAACAGCGGCGCTCGACGTGTACAATGTATAAAGGTTCTTGGTGGTTCGCACCGTCGCTACGCGCGTATAGGTGACATCATTAAAATTGCGGTGAAGGAATCAAATCCTCGCGGCAAAGTTAAAAAAGGTGATGTTCTTACTGCGGTAGTGGTGCGCACTAAGAAAGGTGTTCGTCGTTCAGATGGTTCTACCATCAGATTTGATGAAAACGCGGCTGTAATGTTAAATGCTAACTTACAACCAATTGGTACTCGTATTTTTGGTCCTGTGACTCGTGAACTTCGTAATGAAAAGTTCATGAAAATCGTTTCACTTGCACCTGAAGTACTATAAGGAGTCACGATAATGGCATCTAAGATTCGTCGTGATGATGAAGTTATTGTACTGGCTGGTAAAGACAAGGGTAAGACTGGTAAAGTCACTAAAGTTCTTGTTGATAACGGCAAAGTATTTGTAGAAGGCGTTAACTTAATCAAAAAGCACACTAAGCCTGTACCTCAGTTACAGCAGCCTGGTGGCATAGTTGAAAAAGAAGCATCTTTACAAGTTTCAAACGTAGCGATTGTTAACCCTAAAACGGGTAAAGCAGATCGTATAGGTTTTAGAATTGAAGACGGCAAAAAAGTACGTTTCTTCAAATCTAATAACGAACTAGTTTAATTATTGGAGTAAACGATGGCGAAACTGCATGATTTTTACAAAGATACTATTGTAAACGACCTTCAGACGAAGTTCGAATACAAAAGTGTCATGCAAGTCCCTCGGATTGAAAAGATCACCCTTAATATGGGTGTTGGCGAAGCTATTGCTGATAAAAAAGTATTAGACCACGCCACAAATGATCTTACTGCAATCTCAGGACAAAAACCAGTGACAACTTTAGCGCGCAAATCTGTTGCGGGCTTCAAGATTCGCGAAGGTTATCCTATTGGTACAAAAGTAACTCTACGTGGCGAACGTATGTGGGAATTTTTAGAGCGTTTAATTTCGATCTCTATTCCTCGTATCCGCGATTTCCGTGGCTTGAATCCTAAGTCATTCGATGGTCGTGGTAACTACAGCATGGGCGTACGTGAGCAAATTATCTTCCCTGAAATCGATTATGACAAAATTGATAAGATTCGTGGGATGGATATTACTATCACTACTAGCGCGAAGAATAATGAAGAAGGACACGCTTTATTGTCTGCCTTTAACTTCCCGTTTAAGAACAAGGTGTAGAGTTATGGCTAAAACGTCAATGAAAGCTCGTGAAGCTAAAAGAACCAAATTAGTAGCACAATATGCCGAAAAGCGTAGTGCATTAAAAGCAATCATCTCTAACGATAATTCTTCTGAAGAAGATCGTTGGGATGCTGTATTGAAACTTCAAAGTTTACCTCGTGATTCATCAAGTAGTCGTCAACGTAACCGTTGTAATATTACTGGTCGTCCTCATGGTTTCTTACGTAAATTCGGTTTAAGCCGAATCAAATTGCGTGAAGCAATGATGCGTGGTGAAGTTCCAGGTCTTAAGAAAGCTAGTTGGTAATTCACGGGAGTAGATTGTTATGATGACTGATCCTATCGCGGACATGTTTACACGCATCCGCAACGGTCAATCTGCAGCAAAAGTTGCAGTTACAATGCCATCTTCTAAAGTAAAAGTTGCTATCGCAAACTTACTTAAAGAAGAAGGTTATGTATCAGAGTTCACAGTATCAGGTGATGTAAAACCTGAACTATCTGTAACTTTGAAATATTTTGAAGGTAAAGAAGTAATTGAAACGATCAAGCGTGTTTCACGTCCTGGTCTTCGTATATACAAAAACTGTAATGAACTTCCAAAAGTTCTTGCTGGTATGGGTATTGCGATTGTTTCTACTTCTAAAGGTCTGATGACTGATCGCGCTGCTCGCTCTGCGGGTATCGGCGGTGAAATCATCGGTTTCGTAGCGTAAGGAGAAATATATGTCTCGTGTTGCAAAAGCACATGTCGTTGTTCCTGCTGGCGTTACTGTTACGTTGTCAGGTCAAGATATACAAGTTAAAGGTCCAATGGGCGAATTATCTCGCACGATCCATAGTGACGTTGTTGTTTCTCAAGAAGAAAACAGCATCATTACTAATATCGTTGCTGATGTTAAAGGCGCTTGGGCTCAGGCCGGTACTTCACGTTCTTTAATCAATAATATGGTTGAAGGTGTTAGTAAAGGCTATGTGAAAACATTGTTATTAAACGGTGTTGGTTACCGAGCTAAAGCTGCTGGTAAGTCATTGAACTTATCTTTAGGTTTATCGCATCCGGTAAATCACGCAATCCCTGAAGGGATTACCGTTGAAACTCCTAGTCAAACTGAAATCATACTGAAAGGTGCTGATAAACAGTTGGTTGGTCAAGTTGCTGCAGACATTCGTTCATACCGTAAACCTGAGCCTTATAAAGGTAAAGGGATTCGCTATAGTGATGAAGTTGTTCGCCGTAAAGAAGCTAAGAAGAAGTAGGGTTATACTATGGATAAGAAAACATCTCGTTTGCGCAGAGCTAAACGCTCTCGTGCAAAAATTAGCGAGTTGGGTGCGAATCGTTTAGTTGTATTTCGTACTCCTCGTCACATTTACGCGCAATTGATCGCTCCAACTGGTTCTGAGGTTATCGCATCAGCGTCAACTTTAGACAAAGAAATTAGTGCTCAGTTAGAAAAAACAGGTAACGTAGCAGCAGCTACAGTTGTAGGTACAGCAATTGCTGAACGTGCAGTAGCTAAAGGCATCACAAGCATTGCTTTTGATCGCTCTGGTTTTCGTTACCATGGTCGCGTAAAAGCGTTAGCAGAAGCAGCTCGTGAAGCTGGTTTGCAGTTTTAGGGGTTGATAATGGCTAATCATAATCAAGAAAACTCACAACAAAGTGATATGGCTGAAAAGCTAATTGCCGTTAACCGCGTTTCAAAAGTGGTTAAAGGTGGTCGCATATTCAGTTTTACTGCTCTTACAGTAGTTGGTGATGGTGCTGGTCGCGTTGGTTTTGGATACGGTAAAGCACGTGAAGTGCCTGCTGCAATCCAGAAAGCAATGGAAAAAGCACGCCGTAACATAGTAACCGTTGATTTGAAGGGTACTACTCTTCAGCATGTCATTATTGGCAAGCACTCTGGTTCTAAAGTTTACATGCAACCAGCTTCTGAAGGTACAGGTATCATCGCCGGTGGCGCGATGCGTGCAGTACTAGAAGTTGCAGGTGTTCAGAACGTATTGTCTAAGGCATACGGTTCTACTAACCCGATCAACGTAGTTCGTGCTACTGTTTCAGCTCTTGCGAATATGAAGTCGCCGGCAGGTGTTGCAGCTAAGCGTGGCAAAACCGTTGCAGACATACTGGGGTAATTGAGCATGGCTAAAACAGTAAAAGTAACTCAAATGAAAAGTTCTATCGGTCGTTTACCGAAGCATAGAGCTACATTAAGAGGTCTTGGATTACGTCGTATTCGTCAAACAGTAGAGTTAGAAGATACTCCATCTGTACGCGGTATGATTAACACAGTATCTTATATGGTTAAGGTGGAGGACTAATTATGCATTTAAATACTTTATCTCCTGCACCAGGTGCAAAGAAAGCTAAGAAGCGATGTGGTCGCGGTATTGGTTCTGGCATTGGTAAGACAGGTGGACGTGGTCACAAAGGTCAGAAATCTCGTTCTGGCGGTAGTGTACGTCCAGGTTTCGAAGGTGGTCAAATGCCATTGAAACAACGTTTACCTAAGTTTGGTTTCACGTCACGTAAATCTTTAGTTCGCGCTGAAGTACGTTTACATGAACTAAACATCATCACTGGTGATGTTGTCGATATCTTTGCTCTTAAAGATGCAAACCTAATTACACGTAACATCAAAACAGCAAAAATCATGTTGTCTGGTGAAATTAACCGTCCAATTACGGTTCGTGGTTTAGGTGTTACTAAAGGCGCACGTGCAGCTATTGAAGCTGCTGGCGGAAAAATCGAGGAATAGTACAGCATGGCTACACCAGGAATGGCTACTTCACAAAGTAGTAAAGGCGCAGGCGGTTTGTCTGAGCTTAAGCAAAGATTATGGTTTGTTCTCGGTGCACTTATAGTGTTTCGTTTAGGATCATTTGTGCCAATCCCTGGTATTGACGCCGCTGTATTAGCTCAGTTGTTTGAACAACAAAAGGGCACCATTGTAGAGATGTTTAACATGTTCTCTGGTGGTGCTCTTGAGCGAGCCTCTGTATTGGCACTTGGTATTATGCCGTACATTTCAGCTTCAATAATTATGCAATTGCTTACGGTCATGCACCCGGCAATGGCAGAATTAAAAAAAGAAGGTGAAGCTGGACGACGTAAAATCAGTCAATACACCCGCTACGGCACGTTAGTTCTAGCGACAGTACAATCAATTGCAATTGCAAGAAGTTTACCAGGAATGATGCCGGGTCTAGTAATGGACGCAGGTTTTGGTTTCTACTTTGCTGCAGTGGTAAGTTTAGTAACTGGTACCATGTTTTTAATGTGGTTAGGTGAACAAATTACAGAACGCGGTATTGGTAACGGTATTTCAATCTTAATATTTGCAGGTATCGTTGCTGGCATGCCTTCAGCTGTTGCTCAAACAGCAGAGATGGCGCGTCAAGGTGAATTGCACTTATTAGTATTATTGTTGATGTGTGTCATAGTATTTGCTGTAACATTTTTTGTAGTATTTGTGGAACGTGGTCAACGACGTATTGTTGTTAACTATGCTAAGCGTCAGCAAGGCCGTAAGGTTTTCGCTGCACAAAGCACGCATTTACCACTTAAAGTAAATATGGCTGGTGTTATACCACCAATCTTTGCATCAAGTATTATTTTGTTTCCAGGCACTCTAGCGAGTTGGTTTGGACAAGGTGAAGGTGCGGTTGCTGACTTTTTACAAGAAGTATCTATTGCTATTTCTCCAGGTCAGCCTCTGTATGTAATGTTACTTGCAGCAGCGATAATATTTTTCTGTTTTTTTTACACGGCACTTGTTTTCAATCCGCGTGAAACTGCAGATAACCTAAAAAAATCAGGTGCGTTTATTCCTGGGATACGTCCTGGTGAGCAAACGTCTAAATATATAGATAAAGTTATGACACGTTTAACCCTAGCGGGTGCGATGTATATTACCTTTATTTGTTTGGTACCTCAGTTCATGATCATCGCGTGGGACGTACAGTTCTATTTTGGTGGTACATCATTACTTATTATTGTAGTGGTTATTATGGACTTTATGGCACAAGTACAAACTCATATGATGTCTCATCAATATGACAATGTGCTTAAGAAAGCTAACTTAAAAGGTTAGGTCTTAAGGCTTAACTCAATAGGTAAACGGAGTATAAAATGAAAGTACGTGCATCCGTAAAAAAGATTTGTCGTAATTGTAAAGTGGTTAAACGCAAAGGCGTAGTACGCATTCTTTGTGTAGAACCAAAGCACAAACAAAGACAAGGTTAATCTTAGATTCATCTAAGATAACAGCAATATCTTTTAGAAGTAGCATTGTGCAGAAAATTCTGTATAATGCCGCTTCGATTTGCAAAAAAGAATACAGGTTGGGTATCCTAACGGGCTTTCCAACTTGATGAATTTTAACTTAAATAGGAGATGTGTTTAGTGGCCCGTATCGCTGGCATTAACATCCCTGATCGTAAGCATGCAGTAATCGCCATTACTGCGATTTACGGTATCGGAGCTACTCGCGCAAAAGCAATTTGTGCAGCAGCCGGTATCGCAGAATCAACGAAGATCAGTGAATTAGACGAAGCAAATATTGATTTGCTACGTGCTGAAGTGGATAAATACACCGTAGAAGGTGATTTACGCCGTGAAGTTTCAATGAATATTAAACGTCTTATGGATTTAGGTTGTTACCGTGGCATACGCCATCGTCGCAGTCTTCCTTTACGTGGTCAACGCACTAAAACAAATGCGCGTACCCGTAAAGGTCCTCGTAAGCCAATTAAGAAGTAGGAACTAGACAATGGCTAAAACACCTGTACGTACGCGTAAACGCGTAAAAAAACAAGTTGCTGATGGCATGGCTCATATCCACGCCTCTTTCAACAACACAATCGTAACTCTTACAGATCGTCAAGGTAATGCTTTATCTTGGGCAACTGCAGGTGGTTCAGGTTTTCGTGGTTCACGTAAATCTACCCCATTTGCTGCTCAGGTAGCTGCAGACCGCGCTGGCGCCGCTGCAAAAGAGTTTGGTTTGAAGAATATTGAAGTGTTCGTTAAAGGCCCAGGACCAGGACGTGAGTCTGCAATCCGTGCTTTAAATGCTGCTGGTTTTAAAATCACCAACATTACTGACGTTACACCTATTCCTCATAATGGTTGTCGTCCTCCTAAGAAACGTCGCGTTTAATCGTACTTTTTTAGGATAGTTGGAGAAAGAAAATGGCTAGATATTTAGGTCCTAAGTTAAAGCTTTGTCGTCGCGAAGGAACAGATTTGTTTCTTAAAAGCGGTGTTAGAGCAATTGACACTAAATGTA
>Ga0115005_10000915_pt1 | contig 23130 bp, 18 predicted proteins | sample ArcOceMetagenome_FD_87163 | JGI IMG/M metagenome (GOLD analysis project Ga0115005, IMG submission 87163) | Marine eukaryotic phytoplankton communities from Arctic Ocean - Arctic Ocean - Greenland ARC118M Metagenome | ecosystem: Environmental > Aquatic > Marine > Oceanic | place: Arctic Ocean...
AAGCTTCATTAAGATATGATAAAAGAGATAATATTTTCGAACCTACAAATGGACTTTATGGAAGTGTCTCAATTGAGAATGCTGGATATTATGGTGATCAGCATTGGATTAAAGGATCGATTGAGGGAAGACTTTATAAACCAGTTTATGAAGACTTGATTTTTAGGTCTAGAGTAAAAGTTGATCAAATTGCTAAAACTGAAGCTGATAAAAATATTCCTAGAACAGAGCTTTATCAAATGGGTGGATCTAGAAATATGAGGGGTTATAGTTATGAAGATATAGGTCCTCGTGAAAACTTAAAAGAAGTAGGAACAGATACTTATCGATTATTTAATCTTGGTGGGCAGTTCTCAGTGCTAGGGCAATTCGAGCTTGAGCATCCTCTTGTGAAGGAAGCAGGCTTGAAGTGGGTTGTGTTCTATGATGCTGGTAACGTTTATGCTGAAGAATTTGAAGCAGATAAATTTACTTTAAGACAAGATTATGGATTTGGATTTAGATGGTTCTCTCCAATTGGGGTTTTAAGATTTGAGTTTGGGTATCCAATTGATCCTAAAGAAGATGAGGGTGGACAGCAATTCCATTTTGATATTGGACAATTATTTTAATTAATTTAATAACAGGAGTTATTTATGAAAAACATTTTATTAGTTTTAGCAATGACATTGTCAGTGAGTGCTTTTGCAGAAGTTAAAGTTGGTATTGTAAATATTCAGAAAATTATAAGCACTATTAAAGAGGGGAAGAGCGTAAACACAACTCTTGAAAAATCTTTTAAAACAAAAGAAAAGCTTATTAAAGCGGAAGAAGAAAAAATTGTGAATATGCAAAAAGAATTTCAAAAACAAAACTTAGTTCTATCAGATGCTGCTAAAGCAAAGAAAGGGGCTGAAATTCAACAAAAAATGAATGAAGTTAGACAAGCAATGATGAAATATCAAAAAGAAATTCAAGAAGAAGAAAAACAACTTAAAAAGCCAATCCTTGATAAATTAAAGCCAATAATTGATGCTATTTCAGCTGAAGAAAAAGTTGCGATGACTTTCGAAATAAGCTCATCTCCAATTGTTTATGCTGCTTCAACGGTTGAATTAACAGATAAAGTTATTAAGGCATACGATAAAGCTCATAATAAATAATCTTCTATGAATTTTTCGAAGCTTAAACAAATTGATACATCTCTATCCCTACTTAATGGAAGTGGGGATGAATTCTCTATAAAAAGTATTTCTCATTCAGATTGCCCTGAAATTGATACGTTTTGCTTTGTTAAAAATAATCGATTTTTAAAAAATATAGGACGACGATCTGACCGAGAAATTTTTGAAAATACTGGAATCATTCTTTTAAAGAGCTTTTACGATGCGCTAACAGAAGAAAATAAAACAAAATTAAAAAATGATTTTACTTGGATTGCAACATCTGAAGATATTAATAAGTCTATGTGTCTTTTATCTCAACCTTTTTATGATGCTTTTCATAAAGACTTAAACTTGTATGTTGATGGAAGGCAAATGGGTTCAGTCGAAATTGATCCAACGGCTCAAATTGCTCAAAATGTTTTTATTGGCGAAAATGTAACCATTGGCAAAAATGTAAAAATACTTCCTGGATGTGTGATCTTACCTCATGTCAGTATCTCTGATGGAACGATTATTTTTCCAAATTGTACTCTTTATCCTAAAACAAATATTGGGATGAATTGCCGAGTTCATGCTGGGACTGTCATTGGAACAGATGGGTTCGGTTATAATTTTTATGAAGGTGCTCATCATAAAATCTGGCATCTTTGTGGTGTTGAAATTGGAAATGATGTGGAGATTGGTTGTAATTCAATGATTGACTGTGGTGCATTTATACCAACTATCATTGGTGATGGAAGTAGATTAGATAATGATCTACAAATCTCTCATAATGTGTTAATTGGAAAGCATGTTGTTATTTGCGGTAAAACGGGATTAGCAGGAAGTGTTGAAGTCAGTGATTATTGCGGTTTTGGCGCAGGAGCAGGGGTTGCTCCAGGTGCTAGAATTGGTAAGGGAGCTCAAGTTGCAGCGAGAGCTGTTGTTAGTGAAAATGCAGTAATACCTCCTGGTATTGTTGTGGCAGGACATCCCGCGCGTCCTGTAAAAGATTGGTTAAGATCTCAAGCAGCATTAAATAAGCTTTCAAAAAAATAGGAAAAAATTATGTTAATGAATAAAGAAAAAGTTCTAGAGTATCTTCCTCATAGAGAACCGTTTCTCTTTATCGATTCTCTTGAATCAATGGAACTACCTGAGAATGTAAAGAATCAGGAAGAAAGAGCAGCGAGAGATTTAGTGGGGACAGTTGTTGTTTGTCATTTTGAAGTTAAGAAAGAATTAGATATTTTAAGAGGACATTTTCCAGGTAACCCAATTCTTCCAGGAGTGGTTCAGGTTGAAATGATGGCCCAGTCTTGTGCTTTTGTATCGTTGGGACTTACTGGAATAGATGAAAATACATCTGTTAAAACTCTCTTGCTTGGAGTTGAGTCTGCAAAATTTAGAAAACCAGTTCTCCCTGGAATGAAACTTTTAATTACCGCAACAATTGATTCCTGTCGTGGAACTATTGCTCAATATCACTGCTCAATTACATCAAACGGTGAAAAAATTTCAGAAGCAAAAATTTTAGCAAAACTAGATATTGTAAAAAAGGATAACAAATGAGTATCGAAATTCATCCAACTGCCATCGTACATGAAAATGCCAAGCTTGGTGCCAATGTAAAAATAGGTCCATTCTGTATGGTTGGGGAACATGTCTCTCTTGGGGATAATTGCAAATTAGTTTCTCATGTTGTGATTAGCGGTCATACGACGATTGGACATGATAATGAGTTTCATCAATTCTCATCAATTGGTGTGCCACCACAAGATAAAAGCTATAATAATGAGCCTACTCAAACAATCATTGGGAATTCAAACTTATTTCGTGAAAACTGTACAGTTCATAGAGCAACAACAAAAGAAGATCATAAAACTATTATTGGTAGTCATGGATATTTTATGACGGGTGTTCATTTTGCTCATGATTGTAAAATTGGTGATTATGTAACATTAGCAAATGGAACGATGTGTGCTGGACATGTAAGCATCGGTGACTATGTTCAAATGGGTGGGGCATGTGGAGTAACCCCGTTTTGTTCTGTTGGACGTGGAGCATTTATTGGAGCTGCAAGTGCGATTGATAAAGATGTTCCTCAATTCTGTACTGCTTTTGGAAATAGAATAAGAATAAAAGGTGTCAATATCATCGGCCTGAGACGTAGAGGAGTTTCAAAAGATGAAATCTCTGAAATTGTTGAATTTTATAGAATGATGGAAGCTTCTGCTTTGTCTTCAAGAGCTTTTGTAAATCACCCTGAAAATATGGAAGAATATAAGAATAATACTTATATACAAGAAATTGTAGAGTTTATCAGAAGAAGTGAAATTGGATTAGCTTCATTCATGTCTTAAGGAATTATTATGAAAAAAGTAAATGTTGCAGTTATAGGATTTGGTCATCTTGGAAGATGGCATACTCAAAAGGCCGCGGGATTAGAAAATGCAAACCTTGTGGCAATTGTAGAACCTTTTAATAAAGATGCTGCAAAAGAAGCTTATCCTAACTGTCAAATTGTAGATAATATTAAAGATGTTATTAATGAAATAGATGCTGCTATTGTTGTCACTCCCACTTCAACTCACTTTGAATTAACAAAATATTTATTAGAGAATAATAAAAATGTTTTTTGTGAAAAACCATTATGTTCAACTTATGACGAAGTAGAAGCATTAAGACCACTTATAAAAGACCAAACGATACAAGTGGGGCATAGTGAGAGATGTCATGCTGCTTGGGATAAACTAGAAGATCGATTTAACTCATTAAAAGGTCCAAAAACATTTAAAATAGATCGTTTTGCACCTTTTAAGGGAAGAGCAACTGATGTTGATGTTGTTCAAGACTTAATGATTCATGATATCGACTTAATGCTTTATGTACTTAAGATGAGGCCTATCTCTGTCGAGGCAGTTGGTCATAAAATTCGAACAGACAAATGGGATCATGTAACAGCTACTTTTAAGTTTGAAGATGGATCAATGGCAATTATTACATCTGGAAGAAATCATATTAAAGAAGTTAGAGCTCTTGAAATTATGAGTAGCTCTGGTTGTGATTATGTTGATTTATTTGAAAATAAAATCTATGAGGGGACAGACTCTATTTATGGAGATGAAACCTATGTGAAGGTAGATTCTTACGAAAAAAGAGATCATCTTTTAATTGAGCAAGAAAAATTCTATCAAGCAATTATTGATAAAACGAAACCGATGGTAACTTTCGAAGATGGTGCAAATGCAGTCTATCTTGTAACAAAAGTACTTGAAAGTCTTGATTCATCAAAGAGGTTAAGCCTCTAGATGAAGGAAAGCTGTTTAGTCATAGCGGGGGAAAAGTCAGGTGAAGATCATGCGATGACTTTTCTTCCAGAACTCATTGAATCCCTTCCTGATGTACAATTTTATGGAGTAGGTGGTTCTAGACTCGAGTCTATGAATGTAGAGCTTATGTATCACCTAAAAGATTTTTCAGGTATTGGAATTTCAGAAGTTTTATCAAAAATTCCTTTTTATTATAAAGCTCTTGATGAAATTGTTTTACAGGTAAAAAAGAGAAATACAAAAACAGCAATCCTTATTGATTTTCAGGGATTTAATTTAAAATTAGCAAAAAAATTAAAAAACCTCGGAGTGAATGTTCTCTACTACGTTGCACCCCAAGCTTGGGTTTGGAAGCCTTGGAGAAGTAAAGTTTTAGAGAAAAATGTTCATACATTATTTACTATTCTTCCTTTTGAAAAAGAATGGTTTCGTAATCGAGGAGTGACGAAAGTTAAGTCCGTAGTCCACCCATTAATGATTGAATATAAAAATGAACTACAAGATATTCCGAATAAAAATATTGCGGATCTTGATGTTAGAGCGCTTAAATTACTCGTTCTTCCTGGTAGTCGTAATGTTGAAGTCTCGACTCTTAAACCTATTTTCGAGCGAGCAATTAAGCTTCTTCTTGAAGATGGAATCAAAATTGAATTAGGAATTGTAAAATCGGAGTCTGTTCGATCTGAGCATTATGACTCTGATTTAAAGTATCAATTTGATTGGGCGTCAACTGATCTTGCAAAAGCTTTGAAGTGGGCAGATATCTCAATTGCAGCAAGTGGAACAGTTACACTTGCGACAGGTCTATTTCATCTTCCGACAGTCGTATGCTATAAAGTTTCACTTTTTACTGAACTCGTTTTAAATCTTTTAGTCCCATATAAAGGACCGGCCAGTTTAACTAATATTATTCTAGGTAAGATGATTTTTCCTGAACTTATCCAATACAGAGCAGATCGCTACAATATTGCTAAGCATATTAAGGAAATGATTTCCTCTCCTAAGCAATATGATACAATTGTTGAGGAATTAAAGAGAACAGAATCTTTATTAACGGGAGATGACTTTTCTGTTTCTGACTATATGAAAAATGTAATTAAAAATGGTTAATATGCAAAATTTTTTATTAAAACATTTAATTTTAAAGCCACTATCTTCTGTTTGGGATGGAGTCTATAAAACTCGTAGATCACTCTATGAATATGGACTTCTCAAAAAAAACTACTTTAAAGTTCCTATCATTTCTGTTGGTAATATTACTTTTGGAGGAACTGGGAAAACACCTTTAATTATATGGCTAATTAAAAGGCTGGAGAGTTATGGCTTTGAAACTCTGGTTCTAACAAGAGGATATAAAGGTAAACTTGAGCATAAATCAGGAGTGATAAGAGGCGGACAAAAATTTTTATCAAACCCTCATGAATTTGGTGATGAACCTCTTTTGATCTCCAAGCAGATGAAAATGGGAGCGGTAGTTGTTGGAAAGAAACGCTCACAAAATCTAAAAAAGTATTTTCCTATCTTAAGACCTGATGTTGTTTTACTTGATGATGGCTTTCAGCATATACAACTTTATAGATCATTTAATATTGTCTTGTTTGATGCTCTACTACCTCTAGATAGATATAAAACGGCACCTCTAGGTTATCTTCGGGAAGGTCTATCTTCACTAAAGGATGCTGATGCAATTCTCATTAGTCGTGCTGATCAAGTAGATGAAGAAAAATTGGAGAGTTTGTTAAAGTTACTTGGACAATACCATAGAAAAGAAATACCTATTGGAAGACTCGCCTACGAGACAACGAAAATTGTTGATTGTTTTGATAGGGAAATATTAAAAACTGATGAATTAAAGGGACAAAAAGTTATGGCCCTTACTGCTATTGCAGCACCTGAGTCATTTTATAATTTATTAGAAAGTTTTGGAGCGCAAATTGTAGCAAAGAAAGTTTATCCTGATCATTATTTTTTTAACCATGAAGATATAAATGAGATTTTAATTGAGAGTGTTAAACATGATGCAATCGTTCTCACAAGTGAGAAAGACATGGTTAAACTTAGAAAGGTAACCAAAGATTCTAAAATAATGTCCTTAAATATTGATGTGAAATTTTTGAGCGGAGAAGATGAGTTGATGAAGAAGTTCCGTAAAATATTGAACCTTGATTATAATTAAATTCAGACTACAATAGATAAATATACTTATATAAGCTTAGTGGAGTAAATTGTGCGCCTTTTATTTATTTTGTTATTATGTTCCTGCTCATCCACATCATTTAAAGATTTCTTTAGTTCAAGTGAAAATTCCAATAAGAGAAATGAAGAACTGATGAAAGATTTCAAGGTTAACGAAAAAGTTTTAAAGAAATTTGAAGTTAAAGAACTAAGTTCAGATGAAGTTAGTGAGGAAAGTGAAAAAAGCGTAAGTCGAGTTGATTTAGAAAATAATGAGAAAATAAAAACAGTACCAAAAGAGGAATCAAAGAAAGTCGTAAGAAAATTAGTCCCTAAAAAACCAGTAACCTCTAATAAAAGAATTGAACAAACAAAAATTGCATCTGAAAAAATAGTGAAAACTAGTCGCCAATATCCTAAAGACTATCCAGCAGAGTTTAAAAAACAAGATAAAATTAGTGAGAAATTTTGGGATGAATATAAACCTTTTCTTTTTGAAAATGAAAAGATGGTTCTAGACATAAAATATTTAGGAATTTCAACAGGAACAATTGTCATTGAAACAAAACCTAGTACACTCCTTGGAAGTGAGCCTGTGTACCATTTACAAACAAGAGTGAAGACATCTCGTTATTATTCCTATCTTTACGAAATTGATGATCTTTGTGATAGTTATGTTTCTAAAAAAAGCTTTATTCCATTAAAGTTTAGTTTAATCCAACGAGAGAGTGCTCAGAATATTGATGATTTACAATTATTTGATCAAAGTAATTATACGACATATTCATTTTATAAAAGAGAAACAAAAGAGAAAACGAAAAAAAGTAAAAAATCTAAGACGATCCCTTATTTTTACCAAGACCCATTCTCAGTTCTCTATTTTGTTCGAGGTTTACCTATGACTGTTGGAGCGAAATATGAGATTCCAATTGTTAATCAAGGAAAGATTGAACATCTAAAAGTTACAGTTATTGGGACTGAGTCTCTTTCAACGAAAATTGGTGATGTAGAAACCTATAAAGTAGATTTAGAAACGAAGTACAAAGGTGACACGATTAAGGGTGGTCATATGACATTTTGGTTTACTGCGGATGAGAGACGAATTTTTGTAAAGTTTGATGCAAAAATTAAAATTGGGAACGTAGAAGGGGTTATTTCTGAGTATAAATAAGTAATGAGAGAAAAAATACTTTTAAAAGATTTTAATGTATTACTTATTTGTACGAGTACAAAGTGGTCTACTGTTGAGCGAAGGGCTATTAACGATAGTATTTTTTTAAGAGATGCTGGGTGTAACCCAACACTGGTCTGCCTTGCAGGCTCTCAACTTGATAAAGAAGCAGAAAAAGAAGACATTGAGCGCCTTTATTTTTCCAAATCTAAAATTAATAAACTCCTAAATTACAATTTGTTCTTTGAGCTTAAAAAAATAGTTAACGATCATAAATTTGATATCATTCATACTTACTCTCTCGATTCAACATGGTTAGTAAGTTTATTAATGAAGAAAAATTTAAAAATTCCTTTGTTTTTCACTTGTAATGAAAATATAAAATCTTTTTATAATCATTATTTTGCAAAATGGTTACTAAAAAGGGTGGATCATATTTTTACACTATCAGAGGAAGTAAAATTTTTTATTGAAGAAACATTTTCAATTTCTCAAAAGAAAGTTAAGAACTTAGGAAGTGGAATTGAGGTGACTCGTAATAAGGTTTTAAAAACTGATGAAGTTAGAATTGGTTGTATCATCAATAACCTAACTGAATTAAATCGACTTAAATTTATCGTCAAAGTTTTTAGGGTCTTGAAAACCCACTCAAAAAAAGAACTAGGTAATTTAAAATTACATATTTTTTTAGGGCCTAGAATCTACCAAAAGGATAGAACGAAAAGAATTTTAACAGAAATCGATAATGAGTTTTATGAAGGGGATATATTTCTCTACAGTTTAGATACAAAATATAGTGAACTTAAAAAACTTAATTTATTTGTGAGCTTAGCTTTTGATGAACCTTTAAATGATTTTGAAGTTATTTCCCTTTTAAATGAAATACCAGTTTTATTTCCAAGAACTGCTATGCGTCAAAATCTTATTTCTAAGTATCGTTGGATTGGGGAGTCGTATTTTCAGGGAGATATAAGAGAGGCCAAAACAAAAATTGAAAAAATTCTCTCTAATTACTCAATTTATGTGAATGCTCTCAAGGAATACCACACTGATTTATCAGATATTCATGGGCTTGATGTTTATGCTGAACTTTTTAAAGAAAACTACACCAATAATTATGCCAAAAGACTCAGGTTCATCTCGAAAAAAACAAACCAAAAAATTGACATAAATCACTGAAAAGACTATAAAATCTATTCTTCAAACTTTGTTTGAAAACCCCTTGCAGTAGTAAGGATATCAAAAATTAAAGGTGGACAATATTATGTCAACAAATCAAATCCCAGCATGGGCAAAACAATTTGACGTTGTAACTGATGATGCAGAAGCAACGACAGCAAACACAGAATTCGAAAAACTATTAAGCGAGACAAAAGGCGCTAGCTTTTCTGAAGGTGAAGTTTACAAAGGTAATGTAATTTCAGTTACTGATGACTACGTAATGGTAGACATTGGTTACAAGCAAGAAGGTTTAGTTTTAGCTAAAGAATTCAGAAATTATGACGGAACACTTAAAGTTAAAAAGGGTGACGTTATTGAAGTTTATTTAGAAAAATTAGAATCACATCTTGGAAATTTAGTTTTATCAAAAGATAAAGCAGAAATTCTTCAAGCTTGGGATAAAATTTCTGAAGCTTGTGAAAAAGGTCAATCAGTTCAAGGTACAGTTATCACTAAAGTTAAAGGTGGTTTATCTGTAGACATCGGTGTTAAAGCATTTTTACCGGGTTCTCAAATTGATATTAGACCAACTAAAAACTTAGATAAGTTCATTGGTAAAACAATGGAATTTAAAGTTATTAAATTTAATAAGAAACGTGGAAATATCGTTCTTTCAAGAAGAGCTATTCTAGCTGAAGAAAGAGGGAAGTTAAGAGAAGATACTCTAGGTCAAATTACTGAAGGTATGATCGTTAAAGGTATTGTTAAAAACATTACTGATTACGGTGCATTCATTGATCTTGGTGGTGTTGATGGTCTACTACACATAACTGATATGTCTTGGGGAAGAGTTAAGCATCCTTCTAACTTATTAGCTGTTGGTGATGAAATCAATGTTAAGATTCTTAAGTATGATAATGCTAAAGAAAGAGTTTCTCTTGGTCTTAAGCAAGTTCAACCAAATCCTTGGGAATCAGCAAAAGATAGCTACTTACCAGGAACAAAAGTTTCAGGTGAAATCGTATCTGTAAAAGATTACGGAATCTTTGTTGAACTTAATGATGGAATTGAAGGTCTTGTTCACGTATCTGAAGTTTCTTGGACAAATCCAAAAGGACCAATCAAAGGTCATAATGTTGGTGATGTAATTGAGGCTCAAGTTCTTGAAGTTGATGTTGAAAACAAGAGAATTTCTCTTGGATTAAAACAATTACAATCAAATCCTTGGAATGATTTAATTGCTAAGTTTCCTTTAAACAAAGCTGTTGAAGGAACAGTTAAAGCAATTGTTGATTTTGGAGTATTTGTTGATTTAGGTGAAGATATCGATGCATTAATCCATGTATCTGACTTATCTTGGACTAAGAAAAATATCAATCCAAACAATGAATTTAAAGTTGGCGATAAAGTTAAAGCTGTTGTTTTAACTGTTGATGCTGACAATTCTAAATTCTGTTTAGGGATTAAGCAATTAGAAGAAGATCCTTGGAAGAGAATTGAAGAAAGAATGCCAGTTGGATCTGTTGTTGAAGGTGATATCGTAAGAGTTACTGACTTTGGTGTTTTCGTAGAATTAGAAACTGGAATTGAAGGTTTAATTCATATTTCTGAGCTTTCTGAAGAAAGAGTTGAGAAAACGGAAGATGTTGCTAAAGCTGGAGATAGAGTAAAAGCTAGAATCATGTCAATCGATAAGAATGACAAGAAGATTGCTCTTTCTAAAAAGAACGCTGAAAACGCTGACTTAAACGCATATAAAGAAGAGTCTTCGACTTCTTCTTTAGCTGAAAAGTTAAAAGGTTTTAACGTTAAAGAATAGTTTTACTTATTCATTGATACAAAATAGGGGCTCACTTTTGTGGGCCCTTTTTTTATTTAAAATACCTGTATTTTTCAAAACAAGGATTTGGAATTGCTTTTAATGGGCCATATACCTTTAAAAAATCTTGAGTCATTTTTTCTTCATAAGGAATAAAAATATCTTTATAGTTTTGAATATGTGATTTTATCTCCATGGGACTTTTTATAACAGCATCAAGAATAAGTTCGTTCACAAATTTAAATTTATTCTTTGCTATAAACCATTCATCATATGATTGTGGAATGTATTCAGCTTTAAATTTTCCAAGACGTAGGGCGTGTTGTGCTTCAGCATAGGTGTCAAAGTAATAATATGTTTTTCCAATCCATAAAAGATTATCAATTTGGTTTTTAGGAACAAAATTAAAATAATCATCGATAAGAAGTGACTTTGATAAATTGAGGTTTAACTTTAGAAGATTTTTTTTATATCTCTCTCCAAATCGTCCTGTTGTTGATGCAGGGTCTAGGTCTGATTTTGACCAAATATTATTTGCAATCTCCTTTAGGCTTAATCCATTTGATAGTTTAATTTTTTCTAAGAGTTCAATGTTTCGCTCTTTTTGTCCACCTGAGAAAAAATGAATGGAAACTCCATGAGCTTTAAAAACTTCAATTCCTTCAAGTGCCCAATTATTTACTTTATAATACTTACCATCAAAGTTGAGTTTGAAAGATTTAGGAGTGTTTTTATCGACTTCTTGAACAAGCGTGTAATCGAGATCATATATAAGATTAAAATCAATCGTAGATGATAGCGATGAAAAACTGAAGATAAATATGATGATGGCAAGAGAGTACTTCACTTTGATTGCCTTTCTTCTAGTTCCGTTTTATTTCGATCTATTCGACTTTGCATTCTATCGTTATCCATATCTTGATAACTTTTTAACTTTTCATATTTATCTTGAGGAAAGTAATTGTATTTTTGAGTGAAAAAAAGATCTCTCTTAATCGTCTTATTAAATTCTGTCTGAATTTTAATCCACTGGGAAAGAGGAACTGGTTTATCAAAAATACCTGGATCTAGAACCATATCAACTATTTCATCGACCTCAACCTCTTTAGATGAAAAAAATCCTGTTTTCACTCTCTTAATTATTTTCTTTCCAGTTTTAAGTTTTACCAGGGGAGCTACATGAAATGGCCACTCTACAAAACCAGCTGGTTCTTTATCTGTTTTTACCCTCAATGTATTATCTGCTCTTCCTTGAATAAATACTTTTATTGATTGAACACCTAGACCATCAAGGACTTGTACCATTCGATGGGCCCGGGCCTCACATCCACCTCTAATATTATTAAAAAAATTCTCTTTATCATTTTTCAAAATAGTAAAAATATATGTGAGCTCTTCTTCTGATAAAGTTGAAACTAAAAGTTCTTCATCATTTGGATCATTTGTTTCATGTTTGATACTTTGTCTATTGTTTCCTATATTTAGATTTTCTCTACAACTGAGATCTCTTGTACTATTTAAACTAGAGACAATTTCATTAATTTTGAAAATATTTTTAAAATCATCTTCATTTGACTCAGCAAAAGCTTCACAAATAAAAAAGAGAGAGTAAATTAGAAAGAATCTCATAGAGTATTTATCGGATATTTTCGAAATAAATATAGTTTTTTAGCATTTTCTGGCTATATAAAGTGTCGAATAGTTAGACACTTAGTAGATTTTTCTAAATTGAATGAATTCAGCGCTAATAACATTTAAGATATCGATATGAAATCTATCGCTATATCTCTTTCTCTTTTTTTGGCCAATTTTTGCTTTGCCATTGATGGGGGCCTCTATCCTGAGGATGGTTCAATGAAAATGACAAGTTGGGTTTACTCTGGAGGGAAAACCGGTCCTAGGATTTCAGATAATGAAATTTTGGCAATTGAAAATGCTTTTCGTTCAGAAGGAGTCGAACCTATCGTTTTACCCCAGTATGAGTGGATGCAAGATATGCTCTTTTTTGACCAAAATCAAAATATTGTTGAACTTGCTCTTCATTCTACGGGGGATGGAGATGATCAAGATTTGACAATAGGAATTCTTAACAATGAATGGGGTCAAAATGAAGTCAATTTCGTTGAGTATGAAGCTCTTAAACATATTGCAAAAGGTAGAATTCAATTAAAAAATGTCTTTCTTGAGGGTGGTCAAACGATAACTGGAAAGTTTGAAAATGGTGATAATTATATCATTATGTATGAACAAAGATTTAAAGGAATGTTAAGTCAATTAACAAGAAAGCAACCTGATTTAACTATGAGTCAGCTAAAAGAGATTGTAGGCCTAGAGTTAAATATCAAAGCAGACAATATCATACTCCTTCCTGCAATCATTGGCTCTGAGCATTTAGATCTTTATATGAAGGCATTGCCTAATGGAACAATTCTTCTAGATGATCCAAGTGCTAGGTTATCAGTTATAAATGGTCTAGAGGGTAAGTTTTATGATGAGATAAGAATCTTTGAGAGTAAGAGCGATTTTTCATATTTAAGAGAGAGGTATAATAAAAAGATTAAAATAGTAAAAGAGATTTTAGAGGAAAAATTTAAAGTTTATCCCATTGCTGGTAGATTTTTTTCATATACTGCTTATACGAGCACATTCTCTTATCGGTCTGAACTTGTAAATTTTTTTAATGGAGTCTCAGGGCACAATGAGAATCAATTTTATATTACAAACCACGCACGTGGGAATTCCGAGCTAGAGAGATACTGGGCTTCAAATCTCGAAAAATTTGGTTTTAAAGTAAATCATATTCACTTTGTAGGTAATTATTCTTCAGGTGCAGGACTTGATTGTATGGGATCTCCCTTATAATAACTGTCAAAAAATAATACACTGACAAAATAGTAAACAATAAACTTATTTAAAATCAAGCTAACCTCCTAAATATACATACGACTATTTTGGCACTCAACTTGCTTTAAATATATCTGAGAGTGGAGGATATATGAAAAGTAATATAAATATTGTAATTCTTGGAGCTTTGATTGCATCAGTATCAGCAATGGCATCTGATGACTTTGTAACTGGTTCATGTGTTCAAGAACTAGGAAAGAACTCTACCGATATAAGTTCTTTAAAGAAAAGTAAGGTTATCGACTCAGATTTTAAAATTAATCCTCTTGGTACTCATCCAATAGAGAATCGATTTACGAGAGTTATACCATATGCGACTGATGTCACTAAATATAGAAAGCATCAAGTTTCGATATTAAAAAATGATTCTGAAAGTGTAGATGGAATTGATGAAGAGATACCTTTTGCATTTAAAGATATTGGTGGCCGAATGAATATTGCTCTTCGCTACGGTGGAAGAAATGAAGTAGGTGGTCCAAAAATTACTGTGGATGTGGTAGGACTTCGAAATGGTATGAATCAAGACAATGAAAGAGTATATAAGTTTATAAATGGAAAAGCACATGTTGAAGTTAAATTGGATATAGAGTTTAACTATAATGATTATAGCTATAAAGGATTTCTAGGAATTCCTGGTTACTTTAATGATGAGATTGAAAAAGATGGTGTTGAAATTCATAAAGTTAAACTTGTAACAAAATGTGATTTTACGCTCAATGAAAATATTATAACTGAAGACCGTGAAGATAAAAAAATGAAAAGAAAAGGAAAAATGCCTCGAGTAGAGGAAGAAGAAGAAAAATATGAAAATCCAGAAGCTGAAGATTTTGGAACAATTTACGTAAATAAATCAAAAGTTATTCAAGACTAACTTTTCCCCTGAAGTTAGAATCGAATATATAGAAAAAAGCCTTGGTATTCCCCTGCCAAGGTTTTTTTATTTTATGGCCTAAACTTTAAATATTTAAAAAAGGCTTCTGAATCATCCTTTGAGTCATTTGAATCATGCTGAAAAGTAATACCAACAATCTCTAAATGATCAGTATCCAACTTCGGAAAAGCTCTTTTTAAGTCATTATAGATATTTCGATTAAAAAGATGAGGCTTATTTAAGTTCTCAGGACCATGAGATAAAAGAATTTGTTTTGCTTCAGGGAGAACAGCGATGATAAAATTTTTCTTTGAGTAGTAGTTCTCATAAATTTCACCATCTTTAAGATCTTTTCCTGGTATTTTATCACCAAAATAATAGCCAAAAATAACGGAATTTTCTTTTCCTGTAAATTTTGATCGATCAGTAGCAGCTGTATTTTCTCTTATGGTAAACCATACTTGAAAGGCAGAGTCATCATTCCCTGAGCCACCAAATAAGACGTTTGCCCCAGGGACATCATTGTTGACTTGAATTTTTAAATCCATATTTTTAAAATCTTTTGCAAAAAATCTCATGGCAAATGTGGATAATCGTATTGATGAATTGTCTGAACTCATCTTTCCTACGATTTCACCTTCATTAGTTAGTGTCGATATCCAACCAGATTTTGCATTATTATCAGCACCAATGGTTGAGGTTGTCTCAAAATTTAATTGATATTCTTCTCTAAAATCTTCAACTCTTCTATGATCATAAATGATATTGATTCCATCTTTATATTCACTTGGGAGCATTGGTGGGACAGTTTGCTTTTCCATAAAATCAGGGATATTTCGAACATTAATTCTAAAATCGGATAAATAACTTATTGAACTTTCTGGTAATTTAATTTTTTCTCTATCACTAATTGGATAGGTTCTCCAAATCTCTGTATTATCTACAGTTAAATCATGTCCACTGGCTTGAACTTTTGAGAGAAGAAAATCAACTAAATTATCCATTGAATTAATTTCTGCATCTTCTGTTTTTTGGAAAAGACCTAAAAATAGACTATCTTCACCTCTGAGCTCATAAGTTGCTAGTACTTTACCGCTGCGAGTGAGCGTAATATCAAAATCTTCAATTTTATAAGGAGTACTTGAGAGTCTTGAGATGATTCTCTCTTTCATTTGATTTAATTTTTTCTTCGATATCTTTAAGTCAGATAAATTCACTTTATCATTAAAAAAAGGCGATATCATTTTCTTGATTTCCTTTTGGTGTGAACTTACTTCTGTGTGTGGAGAGTTATACTTAGTGTATTCATTCCATTTCTCAGCGGCATTTTCTTCAAAAGCACCTATTTTTTGAAGAGTGATAAGAAGACTCTCAAAAAAAGCCCCTTGGGGAAAATCACTGGCGACAATACCTGCAAGGTGATCTGCTTCAATCACTCCTAAATCTACCGCCTTTAGAGACTCTGGAAATTTAGAGGCAGAAAGAGCGACGACTCCATCATTTTCTTCATCAAACTGAGCAATTTGTTTAGTTGCTCTCATCCAAATATGGGATTCGTTAATATTGCTTTTAAAACTCACTGAAAAATACCTAATGAGCCCCGCAAGATTTTTTTCATTTTCAGTAAAAAATCTATTAGCAGCTTCAGTGGTAATAGACTTTGAAGCCCAATGCTCATCTCTACATGTTTTTGGAATATTCTCATTCGTAATAAGCTCTAATAACATTAACGGAACATCTGTTTTAGATAAAATGGATGAACCTTGTATCGGGGATGCAATACTTGTAAGTCCAATGATATTTTCTTTTGAAAACTCTTGGTTTTGATTTAGACCGTATAATGCATCAACTGCACCTTTGGAATAGCCTAGTAAAAAATATTTATGTTTTGATCGTCCTCGAGTTTTTCTATATTTTATATCATCTTTGATAAAATTAATGATAACTTCTCCATTAATCTCTGAATCGCAACTACTAATCGTTGGAGCTGAAATGACTCTGAGTCCGAAGTTATTTTTTAGGGCATCAATTCCAATGGCAAAAATTTCATTATTAAATATTGAATTGTAGATTCCGGGGATGTAGACAAAAGTAATGTCTTTTTCATCTTTAAAGTTATAAAGAGTTTTTATATTGTGAGGATAAATCTCTTCAATAATTTTTCGCTCTTTAAACGTCTCTTCTAACAGTTTTTTAACAGCATCACTTGTTTTTAATCTATTTGACTCATGTGGGTTAATCTCTTCTTCTGAGTAAATATTAAAGTTTGTAAAATCATATTTGTTTTCAATTATATCTTTTGCAAAATTTTTGTTTCTATAATCATTTATTTTCTCAAACTCAGGAAATGAGAGTGCTCTTTTAAATAGAAATGGAAGAGAATAATCTTTCATGACTAATGTTTTTGCCGCGTGAGCATAGGGTGCAGCTGTTTGAATCAATTCATCAGGTTTTATATCTTGGTGAGTATGACCTTGTGGTTTTGAACCAAGTTTTGCTAGTTCCGTTTGAATTCTATTTTTTAACTCAACAAACTTAGGATCTTTTTCAATAACTTTCCAGTCAGGATTTCTTAAGGTTAAGTCTATCATTGTTGCAACATCACTAGGTGTAATGAGATGAGCTTTTTCAACTTTACTAAAATCAAAATCAATTGAGCTTGCATTTTCTCCCGTTAAAAGAGTTTTTTCATTCATTTTAAATATATCTGAGAAACTCTCAATGGAGCTTACATCTAGAACGTATTGAGAGTAATTGATAAATCGGTTTAAGAGACCAAAAACTCTTTTTCCACCAAACTCTCTCGCTCCCGTTGATATAGTTTGATGATTACCTAAGTTACTTAGATTATTTGATAATAAACCTTTATCTAGATTATCCTGATAAAGCATTTCTGGCTTTATATTCAAATAAGTCAAAATATCATCAGTTCTCATATGTGTAGGTAGCGGGAGGTCATAATTATTAACTACAATTCCCTCTGAAGCATCTTTTGATAAAGAGCCATGAGTTCTAAACATTTTTGTAAATTGATCTAAATCTCCCTTTACTCTATACTGATTTTTTAAATTAATGATCATATCAGGATAGTGACTTTCATCTTCAAAAACTGCTTGAGCAATTCGGTAAAAACTATCTGGATATTCACTTTGTTTTTGTAACTCAAGAGATCTTGTGTCTTCGATAAGACTATTTAAAAGTGAGTTTGGAACTTTAAGGGCATTACTAGTAATATTATTATATTTAAATAAAAATGAGTTATATTGTTTGGTGATATATAGAGCTGAAAAACCTTTTTGATCATGAATAATAACTTCTGCCATATCATTTGTTTTGTTTTTCACATAAATGGCATGTTCAAACCAATGATGAGCTTTAATATTTTCAATTAATTTCTCTCTTTTAGCTAAATCTTTGAAATAAAGAGGGACATAGCTTCCTAAGGCCATAATAGGAGCAGCAATATCATTTGAATTTTGAAGAGATGATTTAACATGAAAGCCCACTTTATTAATTTCTCCAACAACATCAGCGATTAATAGCTCACTAGGATCTTCCCCAATTTGAAAATTAAAATCTTGTCCATGGTCTGAAATCATAATGATTTTTAATTCTATTCCTTGATTCGCGTGTTCCACTGTTAATTCAGAGATAAATTTATCAAGCTCTGTGACGAGGCTTAGCAAATCTGCCTGGGTGTGAGCTATAGCATCAATGGATGCGACAAAGGCAGAGGTAAAAGGATCTTGGGTTTTTGATATAATTTCACTTTTTAAATATTCAAATTCAAATTTTGGAAGCTCAGTACTAGGCGTATACATTAAGGATTCGATATACGGGTTTAAAAATATTTGAAATGCTCCTGAGTAATAATGAGATTCTTGGCCTATTCTTCTAAAATATTCTCTTGTATCATTAATAACAGTATTTTTTGATGGATCATAATAGGCAGCTTCATAGTTTTTAATTCTACCTTTTTGTCCGTATAAATCTTTTGAATGTACTATTTTATTCCAAGAATAATCTGAAATTGATGGGTAGGGAGCAATATGTGTTGAAATATTTTTGAAACTTTTAAATAAACCCATCTCTTTTTGAGCAAAATCAAAATATTTTCTACTAAGTCCATCAACACCCAGAAAGAGTGTTTTCGATTTACTAAACTTTCCTGCAGGATTTCTTTTAAAGTCTTTAATATTATGCACTAATGTCATCGTTATTATGAGAAGGCAAAGTGCAATAATTGGAGTCTTTTTCAATTTATCATCCTTATTCGATTGTTCAGCTATATATCGGATATAATTGAACTATCTTTAATGGAAGATAGGGATAATTTTGTATAACTAATTGAAAAGACTAATGGTTTTGAATTTTAAAGCAGCAGTGAATTTTCAAATCTCTAAAATCTTTTGGAATTGTGCGCTCTGAGATGTCTGAAACTTTGTATAGGTCTTTTAAAAGAGGATCTAATTTAAACTTTCTATTATTATTAGAGAAATAAAGAGTTCCATTTTCATTAAGATTTTTCATTAAGCGGTCAATTAATTTGAAATGGTCTCTTTGAACGTCAAATGTATCTTCCATTCTTTTTGAATTAGAAAAACTAGGGGGATCGAGAATAATAATATCAAATTGATTCTCTAAATTCATAATATAGTTTGTGGCATCCGCATGAGTAAATTTATGAACAGTTGAATCAATCTCATTAATTTTAAAATTTTCTTGCGCCCATTCAAGATATGTTTTTGACATGTCTACAGTTGTGACAACACCACCACCAATTGCTGAAGCGACAGAGAGAGATCCTGTATAGGCAAATAAATTTAAGACACTTTTTCCTGATGATTCTTTTAAGAGAATTGATCTAAGTGGTCTATGATCTAGAAATAAACCAGTATCCAGATAGTCATGTAAGTTTATAAGAAACTTGCACTTATCTTCTTGTATTTCAAAAAAGTGATTTTTTCGACTAAATTTTTCATATTGTACTTTGCCTTCTTTTTTAAATCTTTCTTTAAAAATGATTTGATTTGAAGGAATATTAAAAATCTCTTCAATGGCAGAAATTATTTCTTTTTTATGAAGTCTGGCTTTGAGTATTTGTTCTGTTTCATCTTCATGAAACTTCTTACCTTTCTCATAAATGACAACTTGATCTTTATAGACGTCTATAATGAATGGGTATTCAGGAATATCTTTCTCATAAAGTCTGTAAGCTTCTGTTTTAAGGGACTTGACTAAACTTTTTCTAATTTTAAGGTTTTTACGAAGTCTATTAATAATAATTGATGAATCAGTCATAATAAGTATTATAATCTTAAGAAGTTGATGAGTGAAGTGATTAAAAGAGTCTAGCAATAATTATAGAGGTAAAAATGAATGAAACGATTAAAATGAGTTCTGAGAGTGAAAAATCAGGGAATCCTGGTGTTGCTATTGCAGATGAAACAAAAATATCCCAACCAAAGATGTATAAAGTTCTTATTCATAATGATGACTACACAACAATGGAGTTTGTTATTCATGTTCTAATGAAGTTTTTTAATAAAACCTATGATGAGTCCCACGCTATCATGTTAAAGGTTCACAATGATGGGCTTGGAATGTGCGGAATTTTTACATTTGAAGTGGCCGAATCAAAGTCATCAAAAGTTAATCGCTATTCAAGGGGAAAGGGTCATCCATTAAAAACGACATTTGAGCCTTGCGATTAGGAAAATGATCACCATATTAAAACTAAAAGGATTTAAATATGATAAGTGCACAATTAGAAGTTTTATTAAATAAGGCGATTAGAAGAGCAAATCAACTTAAACAAGAGTTTCTTACATTGGATAATGTCCTATTAGCGCTTTTGACGGATGAAAAAATACGAGAAATTTGTCTTTCTTGTGGAGTTAAGCTTGAAAGTTTAATTACTGAGTTAGAAGCTTTCGTAAATGACTCTAATAATTTCAGTGTTTTATCTGATGAGGAAATCGATGAAATCTCAAAAGAGCAATTTGATAACGAAGATATTAAAAAAATGGCGAATCAAAGCGGTATTTTTTATCAACCAGAAATAAGTTTGACCCTTCAGAGAGTGATTCAAAGAGCCGCCCTTCATGTTCAAAGTTCAGGAAAAAATTCAATTCTGCCTGTTCATCTTTTGGTCGCGATGTTTTCAGCAAAAAATAGTCATGCTGTTTATTTTTTACAAAAACATGGATTAGAGAAGTTTAATCTTGTGAATAAAATTGCTCATTCTGTAGATAAATCAGTTAAACAAAAAGACGGAGATGAACAATCAGGATTTGATCCACTTTCAAATGAGAGTCCAGAAGTAAAAGTTTTAGAGGAATTTACGACAAATTTAAATGAATTAGCTAGATCAGGAAAGTTAGATCCTATCATTGGAAGAGATGATGAATTAACAAGAGTCATTCAAATCCTATGTCGTCGAAGAAAAAATAATCCTATTTTAGTTGGAGATGCAGGAGTTGGAAAAACAGCTATTGCCGAAGGTCTGGCCCAGATGATTGTCGAGGGGCGAGTTCCAAGTATCATTTCAGATATGGAAATCTTTAGTTTGGATATGGCTTCCTTGTTAGCAGGCACTAAGTTTAGAGGTGATTTTGAAGAAAGACTAAAAGGCGTGATTAAAGCGATTGAGAAAAAAAATGAAGAAAGCGGATGTATTCTTTTTATAGATGAAATTCATAACATAATTGGCGCAGGATCAACAAATGCTGGAAGTATGGATGCTTCTAACCTTTTAAAGCCAGCACTCGGTAGGGGGCTAATTAGATGTATGGGATCGACTACTTATGATGAGTTTAGAAAGTTTTTTGAAAAAGATCAGGCATTAACGAGAAGATTTCAAAAGATTGACATTAACGAGCCAACTGTCGCAGATACAATTTCGATCATAAATGGTCTAAAAACAAAATTTGAAGATTTTCACAATGTTATTTATCCATCTTCAATTATAGAATCAGCGGTAAAGTTATCAAATAAACATATTACAGATAGAAAGTTACCAGATAAGGCAATTGATATTATAGATGAAGTGGGAGCATACCTTCGAATTAAGAATGTCGAAAATGAAAGTTTAGATAAAGTGGAAGTTAAGCAAGTAGATATTGAGCATATTGTTGCAAAAATTGCCCGAATTCCAGAAAAAAGTATCACTGTAAATGAGAAAGACAGACTTAAAAACTTAGAAAGAGATCTAAAGCTTCTTATCTTTGGACAAGATCAAGCTGTTAAAAAAGTCTCTGATGCCATTATTCTTTCAAGGTCAGGACTTGGAAATGAACTTAAGCCAATTGCAAATTTTCTTTTTGCAGGACCTACGGGAGTTGGAAAAACTGAGTTAGCAAAACAGTTGGCCCAAACTTTAGGAATAAATTTTGAACGTATAGATATGTCAGAATACATGGAAAAACACGCAGTTAGTAAGTTAATTGGTGCTCCTCCCGGTTATGTTGGCTTTGATCAGGGAGGAATTCTCACTGATAGTATAAGTAAAAATCCTCATACTGTTCTTCTATTAGATGAAATTGAAAAAGCTCATCCAGATGTTTTTAATATTCTTCTTCAGGTTATGGATCATGGAAAGTTAACAGATTCAAATGGGAAAAAGACAGATTTTAGAAATGTTATTCTTATAATGACATCAAATGCAGGGGCAACAGAGCTTGAATCAGGAAATATAGGCTTAAGTTCTGGGCAGAAGTTGAATTTTTCAAAAAGAGATCAGGCTTTAAAGAACTATTTTACCCCTGAATTTAGAAATAGACTCGATTCTATAATTTATTTTAACAATCTTGATGAAGAAAATATAAAATCAGTGGTCGAGAAGTTTATTATTGAACTTGAAAATCAATTGCTCGAAAAAGGGGTAAATCTCGATGTTTCTGATGAATTAATGGCCTGGTTTATTAAAAATGGGTACGATCCAAAAATGGGTGCACGCCCTATAGGAAGGCTTATCGATGATAAACTAAGAAAACCTCTTGCCACAGAATTGCTTTTTGGAAAGCTTGAAAATGGGGGAAGAGTTTTTGCAAAACTGGCAATAAATGAAGTCAAGTTCGATATTGAGCAAACTAAAGTGGAAGAAATTTCACAGTAGGGATGAATTAACAAAAGAGAATTAATCCTAAAAAATGATAGGTATGAAAAGTAAAGAAATAGACATGTAAACAATCAAAGAAGACCACTGAGAAGTGGTCTTCATCTTTTTAACAACCTTTGACTCCTCCGGCATATTAAAATAAAACTTAAAGCTATTTAAAAAAAAACCGAAATAAAATTAAAATTGATATTTTTTGTTTGCGTTAAAATGAAAAACTGTTTATCCTTAAATTGAATGCGTGAATAGAAAGTACGTTAATAAAAACATTTATTTCTGGGAGGAAATTTATGGCTGTTAAAAAAGCAACTACAAAAACTGCAGTAAAGAAATCTACTGCGAAAAAAGCAACAAAGAAAGCAACTAAAAAAGTAGCTAAAAAAGCAACTAAAAAAGTAGCTAAAAAAGCAACTAAAAAAGTAGCTAAAAAAGCAACTAAAAAAGTAGCTAAGAAAGC
>Ga0115005_10000916_pt1 | contig 23125 bp, 33 predicted proteins | sample ArcOceMetagenome_FD_87163 | JGI IMG/M metagenome (GOLD analysis project Ga0115005, IMG submission 87163) | Marine eukaryotic phytoplankton communities from Arctic Ocean - Arctic Ocean - Greenland ARC118M Metagenome | ecosystem: Environmental > Aquatic > Marine > Oceanic | place: Arctic Ocean...
CATGGATTTTTACAGCAATATCATATTGAGTTGCTACATTCGCCACTAAGAAGGGTTTCTTAATCATCTCGCGTTCAATTCCCGCTCCTGAAAAGAAAATATTAAAGGGTTTTTCATTTACGGTAATTGCTCCACTTCCTTCTCTTAAAAAAACTTTTGCAACCGCGCATTTTCTCTTTCCAATGCCGGCATAAAAATTTTCGGAATTATTCATGATATTTAAAGTATAAGTTAATAGATAATGATAACTAGATGAATTATAATTCTACTCGAATCCAGTTTGTTGATTTACTCAACTCCTCTTTCGAGATAGAAGAATCTAGACAGTTAATAACTTCTTGAGATCCATCTTTTGTCTTTTTATATTTGATTTGACTATCTACATAAACATAAAGTCTACGATAGTAATTACGACCTAATACGCCTTTTGGTAACATTCCCCAAATAGCTTTTTCTAAAATACGAGAAGGAATTCTATTTTGTAAATCTTCAAAAGTTTCAATTTTTAGACTTCCGGGACGTTGCGAGTGTCGGTAATATACCTTTTCTTTTGATTTATTACCACTAACTTGAATTTTATCCGCATTTAAAATTACGACAAAATGTCCTTGATCCACGCCCGGCGTATATAGTGATGTTTCTTTTCCTCGTAAAAGTTTACTTGCTTCAGTTGCCAAACGTCCCAAAGTTTGGCCAGTCGCATCGATAACAAACCACTTTGGAACATGACATTCTTGTTTTGGAAAAAGTGTTTTCATAAAGTTTTTTTAATTATTTTGTGATTGGTCTTTTACATTTTCGGCCTGATAAAAATTTTTTGCCAAACTCGAAGAAACAGTTAAAAAATTGGGTGTCACAAACAAGGGATAAAATAAATTCATCAGAATTTTAACTGCTTCTTGAAGACTACGTTTGGCAGTTAAACTTCCATTTGTTGTAATTTCAAAAGTGAGAGACTCTTTAATGTTTCCTTGTGTGTCGTGAATCAATTTCGTTTTATAATTGACTTTTTTAATTGGCATGAATACCGAATCAATAAGTAAAGTCGAAGGACGAATAGGAGAGAATTTTTCCCCAAGATTTAATCTTCGATTTTCATCTGTTAGCCGATATCCTTTTCCATTCTCGATATCAACTTCTAAATAAAATTCAGATTCGTCGCCAATTGTACAAATATATTGACTTGGGTTAAGAATTTTTAAATTCGAGTTTTTCGGTAAATTGAACATCCCAGCTGTAACAACCGTGGGCCCCTTCACATTTAGAAAAGCTTTCCATTTAGGTTTTTTCTCTTGTCCAGCAAACGAAGATCGAAAAGTTATCTCTTTTAAATTGAGAATAATTTCTAATACATCCTCCCTTAACCCTTCTACAGTTGCAAATTCATGTTTTAAATTATTGATGCGAACCCCCGTAATAGCAAAGCCAGTTAAGTCTGATAATAACGTTCGGCGCAATGCATTTCCTAAGGTAATTCCTTGTCCAATTTCGAGTGGTTCAATTAGGAAACAACCATAATGGGTTTGATCTTCCTTTAGGTAAGTCTCAAGACAAATCAGTTTACTCATTGCATTGAATTAATAGCTTATAATCGACGTTTTTTAGGCGGACGACAACCATTATGTGCAACTCCTGTTTTATCTTCAATTGAAACAATTGTTAGTCCAGCGGATTTTAATGCGCGAATAGAACTTTCACGTCCATTTCCACGTCCTTTGATTACAATTTCAATTTTTTCCATTCCATATTCCAATGCTTTCAATCCAGCATTTCGAGCGGCGGTTTGAGCTGCAAATGGAGTATTCTTACGTGAACCTTTAAACCCAGATGTCCCTGAAGATGACCAACAAACTGTGTTTCCTAGAATGTCACAAATTGTAATAATAGTATTATTAAAAGTTGTTTTAATATTTGCAATTCCAACACTAACTAATTTCTTTTGCTTTTTTTTGGTTCTTCCTTTTGTTTTTGCCATAAGTTTTTATCTATTTTTTACGTATAAAAAGACTTTGTCTACGGGATGTACGATTATTAGTTCTCGTTCTTTGTCCTCTAACTGGTAAACCGCGTAAATGTCTTTTTCCCCTGAAGGCTTGGATATCAATTAATCGCTTAATATTTAAGCTAATTAAACGCTTTAAGTCTCCCTCTAATTTATAATCTCCAGTTTCTAAAGTGTCTCGTAAAGCCGAAATATGTAAATCAGTTAACTCTGATACTTTTAAATTTGGATCAATATCCAGTTGGGCTAAAAGTTTATGAGATTGTTTTAAACCAATTCCATAAATACAAGTTAAAGCTATATAAACTTTCTTTTTGTTTGATAAATTATTTCCAAGGATTCTAACCATATTTCTTTTTCTTTACTATTAAATTTTTTTATCCTTGACGTTGTTTATGTTTTGGATTTAAACAAATCACCATAATTTTTCCATGGCGTTTAATAATACGACAATTATCGCATAATTTTTTAACTGATGGGCGTACTTTCATAATTTTATTTACAATTTTATGTTAAATCTTCTAATACGTTTTTGTATAATGCGCGGATTGTCTTTTGAATCTCATACGCAACCCCAACAACGATGATAAGAGAGGAAATATTTAGTTGATTAAGCAAATTACCTCCAATTAATTGTTTCATCAATTCATAAGAGAGCAAAATTCCACATAAAAAAATTCCACCAATAATTGAAGTGGAGCGAACTACATTCTCTAAATAGGAGACTGTTTCTTTCCCCGGTGTTATATTAACGATTGAAACGGATGCTTTACGCAATTGTTCCGATATTTTTTCGGGATCCCAAAATACAATGGTATAAAAATAGTTAAAGCCAATAATTAATGCATAATAAAGTGCTGTATTTAAAAATTTGAATTGCCCGAATACGTTTTCAGTTAAGTAAGCAATAAAGGGAATTAAATTGGAAGCAATAATAATAGGAAAAATTCCAGCTTGATTTAACCGAATCGAAAGTCCATTTTCTTTTAATTGTAAAGAATTTGTTTTCGCATTGGTGACACTATTTTTATCTAAATTTTCTAAAAAAGCTAACTGCCTAGCAGATACGACATCGATATTAATTCGCGCTGTTTGAGAAATGCAAATTAAAATCATTAATATCAATAAGAAAATAATTTCAAAGACTTCTTTGAAACCAAACGAATTTTGTAGAATTACATCTTTTCCTAATAAGGTAACGACAATATTTGTTAAAATAATAAGAGAGGTTCCATTGCCAATACCTTTATTATCGATAATACTACTCAACCAAACAATTAACATCGAACCTGTAACTAATTCTAACCCAATTACTCCTAAATTAAAGAGTTCAGTATTATAAAAATATGATTTTAAATAAAAAATTAGAGATCCACTTTGAATAATTGAAAAAATTAGGGTTCCAATTTTTTTATAAAATGTTAGTTTTTTACGTCCCGCTTCTCCTTCTTCAGATTGTAACTTTTCTAAGAAAGGGACTAATGCTGTTAAAAGATCAATTAAAATAGACGCGTTAATAAAAGGGATAATTCCTAATGAAAAAGGTGTTAAAACAGTTGCTCCTCCTCCTGAGTACATATTAATAATCTGCATGATAGCGTTTTTATTTTCTAATTGTAGAAAAGATTTTTTCAACGCTTCTTGGTCAATTCCAGATAAAGGAATTGTATTACCAAACCGAAAAATTAAAAGAATGAATAAAGTTAGAAGAATTTTTTGACTGGGAGTATTTCGATTTTTCCCTTGTTTAGTTGTTAGATCCAACATTTTTATATTTTTTCATTACCTTATCATAGAATAGAGACTTACGATTAGATTGTGTCTTTCCAAGTTCAATTTTTTCATTCAGGAAGGTTAAGGCACGCACTGTTGCCTTGGCATTATTTAAAATATTACTTGACCCAAATTGCTTCGCTAAAATATTTTTTAGTCCCCCTAATTCTAGAACGGTTTTAACCGACCCTCCGGCAATAACCCCTGTTCCTAAACTCGCAGGTCGCAACATAATTTTACATGCTCCATATGACGCATTAATTACATGTGGGATAGATGAATTAAGGGTTAATGGAATTGTAATTAAATTTTTCTTTCCATTTAAAACAGCTTTATCAATGGCTAAATTGACGTCTTCTGCTCTTCCAATTCCTACTCCAACTTTACGTTTCTTATCTCCAATAATAACAATTGCACGGAAGGTCATTTTTTTTCCTCCAGTAGTTACTTTTGTTACACGTTTGACTTGGACAATTTTTTCTTCATATTTCAGTTTTGATAAACGTACCGGAGTTTTTCGACGAGAATTTCGTCCCGAAAATTTCTCTTTTCTCTCAGACGATACAAATGTTGAAGATTTTTCTTCAGTTAATTCCATAATGTTTTGATGAATGATTAATATAAAAGAATTTTTTTTCCAGAGCTATTAAAATACTAATCCGGCATTTCTAGCTCCTTCAGCAAGGCTTTTAATTCTACCATGATATGGTTTATTTCCGCGGTCGAAGGTAACTTTTTGAACTTCTTTTCCTAAAGCTTTTTTTCCTACACTTTCACCAACTACATACGCTGCTTGTTGCGTAGCCGCTTTTTGAATTAATGGCATCACTTGAGGATCCAAAGTTGAACTAAAAGCAATAGTTTTTCCATTTTTATCATCAATTAATTGAGCATAAATATGCTGATGGGAACGAAAAACGGATAAGCGTGGTTTTTCAGGAGTTCCTTTAATTTTCTTCAGGTATCTCTTTTTTTGTTGTAAGTAAATTTTTTTTACGTGTTTTTTCATTCGTTGTACGATTACGCTAATTTTAATTCTTATTATTTCTTACCACTCTTTCCTGCTTTACGAACGATAGTTTCGCCTTCATAAAGGATTCCTTTCCCTTTATAAGGTTCAGGTGGTCTAACTTCTCTGACTTTAGAAGCAAAAAAGCCAACTCGTTCTTTATCAATTCCGCTAATTTTGAGACGAGTAGGAGACTCGGTTTGAATCTTTAAATCATCCGGAATCGGTAATTCTATTGGGTGAGAATAGCCCATATTTAAAACTAATTTTTTTTGATCTACTTGAAACTTATATCCAATTCCTTCCGCTATTAAAACTTTGGTAAATGTTTCGCTGACCCCAGTGATCATATTTTGAATTAAAGCACGCATTAATCCATGATATGCTCGACTTTGTTTTGTTTCAAACATATTTTTTACTTGAAGAACTTTTTCTTCTAATTCAATGCTAATTAAATCTGTAAATGAACGTTCTAAAATGCCATGTTTCCCTCTGGCAATTATTTTACCTGCTTCCAGACTCACTGAAACATCGCTTGGGATTGTAATTATTTTTTTACCAATACGTGACATATTTTTCTTGTTTGATTAACCAATATAACAAAGGATTTCTCCACCTTTTTTCAATTTTGTAGCTTTCAAATGACTCATCACTCCACTAGAGGTCGAAATGATAGCTGTCCCTTGTTCATACTTTAAAACGTTGATATTTGTTTCAAAGTTTTTATACCCTGAAAAGATACGATTTCCAGGCTTACTGATACGAGTGAGAATAGAAAAAAATGGTTTTTTAATCCACCATCCTTTATATCTTAAAAAAGCTTTAATTTCTCTAGGCGAAGTTTCAGTTTCCTCGACTTGATAATCATCAATATATCCTTCTGTTTTTAAGACTTCTAAAATTCCTAGATTCAATTTGCTATAACGTATACGGGTAAAACTATGTCGTGCTAAACTAGCATTACGAATGCGCGTTAACATATCAGACACAAGATCATTCGTCATGTTTACTTTCTCCTATTTAAATATTATTCTTGTTTTTCAAATGGCATACCTAATTCCTTTAATAGGAAGTATCCTTCTTTCGCATTTTTCGCAGTTGTTACAATTGTAATACAGAACCCACGTTTTGCTTCTACTTTGTCATAATCTATTTCAGGGAAAACTAATTGTTCTACGACCCCTAAATTATAATTACCATCTTTGTCAAAATTATTAGCACTCACACCTCGAAAATCACGTAAACGAGGTAAAACAATCTTAATAAATCTTTCTAAAAAGGCATACATTTTTTCACTTCGTAATGTCACTACTAATCCTAAGGGCATCCCTTCACGAATTTTAAAACCAGCAATTGATTTTTTGGCTTTTGTTAATAAGGGTTGTTGTCCGCTAATTAGTCGAAACTCTTCAATTGCATTTTGTAAAAAAGTACGATTCTGGGCGTTTAGACCTAAACTGGAACTAATAACAATTTTTTCTAATTTGGGAATTTGATGCTTATTTGCATATTGAAACTCCTCAAGTAGTCTTGGGCTTACTTTTTGAAGATAATCTTCTTTTAAATTACTCATTTTTGTTTCAATTAATTATTCAGTGTTTGATTCGTCAAAAGCAGCATTTTTGTTGGATCGAAATTTTTTTAAACAAAATTTCCGGACTTTTTAAAATAACGTTTCTTTTGTCCTTCAACTACTTTATATCCAATCTTACTGCACTTATTAGCATCTTTATCCCATAACATTACATTTGAAATATGGATCAATGGTTGAATTTCCACTTTCTTTGATTCTCCGCTTTGGGGATTCTTTTTGTAAGTAATGCGAGGAAGTAAATTATCCAGACTTAGTGTTTCTTTCTTTTGATTTATAAAGGAAATGTTGCCAATTAATCCTTTTTGTTGGCCAGTAATAACTTTAATTTTGTCCCCAATTTTAAAAGGAGTCTTAATTTTGTTTTTCATATAACTTCAGTTGCTAACGAAATAATTTTTGTAAAATTTCTATCTCGAATTTCACGAGCCACAGGACCAAAGACACGTGTTCCTCTTGGATTATTTTCTGTGTTAATAATAACAGCTGCATTATCATCAAAACGTAAACCCATCCCATCTGGACGTTGAATCGTCTTTCGAGTACGTACTACAACTGCTCGAACGACATTTGATCTTTTGATAGCCATATTAGGTAAAGCATCTTTTACAACCCCAATAATAATATCGCCTACATTAGCGTATTTCCGATTGTTTCCTAAAACACGAATACACATTAATTTTTTTGCTCCAGTATTATCTGCAACAGTTAAGTAAGTTTGCGGTTGAATCATAATTTCTTTTTCTTATTGTCTTAATCTTCCCTTCTCCAAATATTTTGACTTTATTCTTCTTGTGTTGCTGTTTTAACAATTTTCTTCAATGTCCATGTTTTATGACGACTAATTGGTCTACATTCTTCAATGATTACAATATCATTATTTTTACACGTAACTTCTTCATCATGTGCTTTATAACGCTTGGTTTTAGTTAAAATCTTATTATATCGCTTATGCGGATAAAGTCTTTCTGTGACAACCACAATTGTTTTAGGACAAGCCGTACTAACGACTGTACCTATTCTTTCTTTTTTTGCCATAATTTAAATTTTAATTGATAAGTAGAATTTGATTTAGAAAAATAATTAGTTTTTTCCTAATGCACTTTTTTTAAATTTTAATTGTGCAATTCTGCGTTTTGCGTGTTTAAATAAATGTGGTTTAATTGTCTGATTTGTGGAACGTTTAATTCGTAAATCAAATAAACTTTTTTGTAAGATAAAAATTTCTTGATCAATTTCAGCTTCAGTTTGAATTGACTCTAATTCCTTATATTTTGGTAATGTCATTACTTTACCTCTTCTTTAATTAAAATACGTGTTTTTACTGGTAATTTATAACACGCTGTTTTTAATGCTTGCATAGCAACTTCATTGGTTACTCCATCTAATTCAAATAGAACAGTTCCGGGTTTAATAACAACTACCCAATAATCAACAGCTCCTTTTCCAGATCCCATTCTTGATTCCTCTGCACGTGCTGTAACTGATTTATCAGGGAATACCTTAATCCATATTTTTCCTGTACGTTTCGTATAGCGTGAGATCGTACGTCTAACAGCTTCAATTTGACGTGATGTTAACCACACCGGTTCTAAAGCTTGAATTCCGTATTTTCCAAAATGTAATTTATTATTTCTTCCAGCTTTTCCTTTTAAACGACCACGTTGGAACTTTCTATACTTTGTTCTTTTAGGACTTAACATTTTCTTTTCTTCAATTTAGATTAATCTTTTTCGCCTTCGAATAACCAAACTTTAATTCCAATGATTCCATAAATCGTTTCGGCTTCTTGATGAGTATAATCAATCTTTGCTTTTAACGTATGTAAAGGAACTTTACCATCTCTTTTCCATTCGCTACGCGCAATTTCAATTCCATTTAGTCGTCCTGAAACTTCTACTTTCACTCCTTTCATCGAAGTTAATTGTACTTTTTTAATCGTTTGCTTTACTGCACGTCTGAAGGGAACACGTTTTTCTAGTTGATCGGCAATAAATTTAGCAATTAGAGTTGAATCTTCAAACGGATTTTTAATAAACTTCATCCCAATATAGTAATTCTTCCCGGTTTTTAATTGCAGAAGACGAATTAAATTGCGAATATTTCGTTTAAAAAGAAGACTTACAAAACGTTTTAAATTTCCTTTCGAATTATTTAAAATTGATAAGGTTTTAGGAGTTGTTCCTTCCGTTGTTTCACTAAAATATTTGGTTACTTTACGATACATTTCTTTTGCACGTGGAAATAACGCGTGAATTGTAATATTAACATACTCTTTTTGATCCACATCTTGATGAATTCGAGTAATTTCAACTTTTGAGATTGATAAAAATTCAGCAAAAAATTGGTCTACTTTTGTTCTAATAAAAAAATCTTCTTCAACTAAAGATGGATACATTAATTTATTGCTGTACCATTTTGATAAATGGTCTTGAGTTGTTACCAATCTAAATCCTTTTGGATGTGTTTTTTGTCCCACAATAATTCCTCTTTTAAATAAATTAGTTATAAATCATTACTTTCCGCAACGCGAATTGTAATATGTGATATTTTTTTTTCAATTTTAAATGCTTTCCCTCGGGCACGAGGTTGCATTCTACGTAAAATTGGTCCTTGGTTGACAAATGCCTCAGTAATAATTAATTTTTCTTTTTCTAAATCAAAATTATGAGTCGCATTTGAAACCGCAGAATATAGAGTTTGCCATACAATTGCACCGGATTTTTGGGGCAAAAATTTTAAAATTTGTAACGCATCGCGATAACTTTTTCCTCGTATCTTTCTAATAATAACGTTAATTTTAGTTGGAGAAATACGAATATATTTTGAAGTCGCTGTGATACTTTCTTTTGATTCATTCATAAGTTATCTTTTGACTTTACGTTCATTTTTTTTATGTGATCGGAATGTACGAGTTGAAACGAATTCCCCTAATTTATGACCAACTAATGCATCTGTGATAAATACTGGCACATGCTTTTGTCCATTATAAACACTAATTGTATGACCAATCATTAACGGTAGAATTGTTGAAGAACGAGACCAAGTTTTAATAATTGTCTCTTTATCTCCTTTTTCATTCGCAGAGACAATTTTTTTTAATAAGTGATAGGCAATATAAGGCCCTTTTGAGACAGATCTTCCCATATTTTTATAAGATTAATTCAAACTAATTAACGTGAACGAATAATAAATAAGTCACTTCTTTTCTTTTTGTTACGTGTTTTCATTCCTAAAGCTGGTTTACCCCAAGGTGTTAAAGGTCTTGGTTTTCCAACTGGACAACGGCCTTCTCCCCCTCCATGAGGATGATCAATCGGATTCATTACAGATCCACGAACAGTAGGGCGCACTCCTAACCAACGTGTACGACCAGCTTTTCCTAACACGACATTATAGAAATCAGCATTACTCACTCTTCCTATTGTCGCAAAACATTCTTGCTTAAAAAGACGAATTTCTTTTGATGATAAACGTAAAACTACAAAATTATTTTCTTTCGCTAAGATTTTGGCAGAAGTTCCTGCTGAACGCATTAATTGCCCTCCTTTTCCAGGAAAAAGTTCCACATTATGAATATCTGTTCCTAATGGAATATTGGCTAAAGGTAACGCATTTCCGACTTTTACTGGAAAATCATTTCCAGCCATTACCGAATCTCCAATTTTTAAGGTTTCAGGGTGCAAAATGTAGCGTTTTTCACCGTCTTGATATGTAATTAACGCAATATTTGCATTACGATTTGGATCGTATTCAATTGCACTTACTTTTCCTTCAATATCACGTTTATTTCTTTTAAAATCAATTAAACGATAAAGACGTTTATGGCCTCCTCCTCTATGTCGAATAGTAATGCGTCCTTTATTATTTCTCCCTTTTGCACGATGGTTCGAAACTGTTAACGATTTTTCTGGTGCCTTTTTTGATAAATTAGAAAAATCCAAACCACTTTTGTTACGTGTACTAGGTGTATAAGGTTTATAAATTTTAATTCCCATATTAATTTAGCGATAATGTTGAATATTAATTAAATAAGTCGGTAATAGAATCTCCTTCTTTTAATTTTACGTATGTTTTCTTATAACGTGCTTTATTTCCCATAAATCTACCTACTCTTCTTGTTTTTAAAGGTAAGGTGCAAGTTTTTACGTTGGTAATTGTAACATCAAAAATTTTTTCAAGGACCTCCTTAATTTCCGTTTTCGTTAACGATTTATCAACAATAAATGTGTATTGACGCTCCCCATAAAGGTTAATGGATTTTTCTGTGATTGATGGAGATTTAATTAAACTTAATAAATCACCTAAGTTACGTGTATGCTTTTCCATATGTTGAGTTAATTAATTCTAATCCTGATTGGGATAAAATAATATGATTAGTTTTTAATAATTGTTCAATATTTAACGATGTTGCTGTTGTTACTTGAACATTTTTTAAATTACGTGTTGCTAACCAAAAATCGTGGTTAGGTTGAGATAAAACGAATAAGATTTTTGAATTATTCTCCAACCCTAAAGTTGAAAGAATGTTTAGAACGTTTTTTGTTTTAATTTCACCAAAATCTTGATAAATTTTTTCGTCTAAGAAGACAAATTCTTTCTTCTTTAAATAAATTGCTGACAAAATAGCTAATCTACGTTCTTTTTTATTAATTTTTTTTGTAACCACTCTTGGTCTTGGTCCAAAACTTACGCCCCCTCCTACAAATAAAGGTGAACGAATAGATCCAGCACGCGCTTGACCAGTTCCTTTTTGTCTCCAAGGTTTTCTCCCTCCTCCACGAACTTCTGACCTTGTTTTGGTTGAGGCAGTGTATTTACGTGAAGTTTTTAATTGAGCAAGATAAACTTTATGGATTAATCCAATAGCTTTTTTCTTTCGTTCACAATTGGCTAAAAATATTTTCTCTTCCATAGGTTTCCTATTTACATTTAGTTTTTCATCTTAACACTTACTAAATTTCCTGCTTTTCCTGGAACGGAACCTTTAACTACTAAAAGGTTTTCCTTCTCATCAATAGCAATAATTTCTAGTCCAGCAATAGTACGCTGAAAATTTCCATACTGTCTGGGCATTCGTTTCCCAGGTAATACACGTCCTGGACTTGTTCCGGCTCCTAGAGACCCTTGTAAACGAGTATGTTTTGAACCATGTGATTCGGCTCCGCGTGTAAAATTATGTTGTTTAATATTTCCAATGTATCCTTTACCGATTGTTAATCCGGTAACAGTAATAGCTTCACCAACTTTAAACATTTCTAGATCCATCTTTTGCCCAATCTCATAATTTAAATCTTCTGTTTTATATTCTTTCAAATAACGATAAGGAGGAAGATTTACTTTATTAAAATGACCTAAACGGGGTTTAGTTAATTTTTTTTGATTTGCAGACATTTCTACATAGCCAAGTTGAATAGCATTATAACCACAGTTGATATCGGATTTGATTTGAGTAACATAACAAGGTCCACTTTTTATAATTGTTACTGGAATTACATTTCCTTGATTATCAAACACTTGGGTCATACCGATTTTTTTTCCTAAAAGACCAACAGACACAAGCTACCTTTTCTTTTATAAATTTTTAATAACTGTCCTTTATTTTAAGGAAATTTTGAATTATTGTCTATATCAAAAAATTTCTAAGTAACATTAAACAAAAAGTCTTCTTATCTAAAAAGTTTGCCTTTCTTATTTAGTTTTACTATAATACTGTTAGCACTATGTAATTGAATTAGGATAAAGAGAAATATGAGTCAAGAAGAAGGAAACAAAGTAAAAAGTAAAAAAATTGTTGGAATCGATTTGGGGACAACAAATTCAGTTATTTCAGTTTTAGAGGGAGCAAATCCAAATGTTATTGTCAATGCCGAAGGAAATCGAACAACGGCTTCAGTTGTAGCATATACTCCAACTGGCGAAATTTTAGTTGGATTATTAGCAAAGCGACAAGCAGTTCTTAATCCTGAAAATACGTTTTCTTCTGTGAAACGTTTTATTGGTTGCACATATGATGAAATTCAAGGGGAAACTGATCGCATAGCGTATAAGGTTAAAAAGGAACCAGGTGGAAAGATTAAAATTTACTGTCCTGCCGTAGGAAAAGATTTTAGTCCCGAAGAAATTTCAGCTTCAATTCTAAAAAAATTAGTAGACGACGCAAGTCGTTTCTTACAAGAAAATATCAATCAAGCGATTGTAACAGTCCCAGCATATTTCAATGATTCCCAACGATTGGGAACAAAAGATGCCGGAACGATTGCTGGTTTGGAAGTTTTACGAATTTTAAATGAGCCCACTGCAGCCGCTTTAGCATATGGATTAAATAAGAAGAAAAATGAAGTTGTCTTAATTTTTGATTTAGGTGGGGGAACATTTGATGTTTCTATTTTAGAAGTTGGTGATGAAGTTTTTGAAGTTCTTGCTACGGCTGGAGATACTCACCTTGGAGGTGACGATTTTGATCAAATTATAGTAGATTATGTTATTAAAGATTTTCAACAAAAGGAAGGTATTAATCTTTATGCTGAAAAACAAGCTTTACAGAGAATTATTGAAGCATCAGAAAAAGCTAAAGTTGAACTTTCAAGTTTACAGTCAACACGTATTAATCTACCCTTCATTTATATTGATGGGCAAACACCTAAAAATATTGATATTCAATTAGATCGTTCCAAATTTGAAGCTTTATCTAAACACTTAATTGCTAATTGTAAAGTTCCAGTTCAAAAAGCGTTAGAAGATGCAAATTTAGGAAAAGCTGATATCGATGAAGTTATTTTAGTTGGTGGATCTACTCGCATTCCTGCTGTGCGTAACCTTTTATCTGATTTATTAGGTAAATCACTAAATGAAACAGTGAATCCAGACGAAATTGTTGCTATGGGAGCAGCTGTTCAAGCCGGTATTTTAGCGGGAGAAATTACGGATTTAATCTTACTAGATGTTACGCCACTTTCGTTAGGGGTAGAAACAATGGGTGGATTAATGACGCCAATTATTACTCGAAATTCCTCTATTCCAGTGAAACAATCAGAAACATTTTCAACTGGTGCTGATAATCAAGAGGGTGTCGAAATTCACGTTCTTCAAGGAGAAAGACCTTTTGCAAAAGATAATAAGAGTTTAGGGATTTTTAAATTAAAAGATATTCCTTTAGCTCCTCGCGGTGTTCCAAAAATTAGTGTTACTTTTCAATTAGATGTAAATGGTTTATTAGCAGTTTCGGCCCGAGAAGAGAAATCTGGTCAAGAACAGTCGATTAAAATTGAAGGAGCTTCAACTCTTGCTCGTGAAGAAGTAAGTCAAATGTTAGAAGATGCGGAGACAAATGCATTACTTGATAAATCTAAGAAATCTATCATTAATATTGCGTACGAATTTGATAACGTTTTATCAAAATGCGAAACCCTGGAAGGAACTTCTATTTCGCTAAATCCAAATCTATCCTACTACTTTGAAGAACTGATACTCGAAGCAAAACAGTTATATTTAACAAATGAATTAGACTTATTATCTACTTCAATTTTACCTGAGTTAAAATATTTTTACAGCATTATTGTTCTGGAATATGTTAAAGCTAATTTAAAAGGAGGAGGACCTGGTGGATCTAAAGGACCTATCATTGACGTAGATGTGGTTGAGTAAAAAGGGCAGGAATTCTGAGTTATGAATAACTCAGAATTCATACTCCTATAGCGCTATTGACAAAAATAAAAGTAGTTATTGTATAATTTTTGACTTATAATAGTTACTAAATAAATACTTACTATTAATTAACTACTTACTATTAAATAATCCCTTATGGACAAAACATCAAAAATACTATTTTTCTTTATGGCGTTTAATGACCACTATACTAAGCAAAAACTTATGCGTTTCTCTATGTTTATGCTACAAATCGCCTTTTACTCAAAATAGTATAAAGCTTATGATGTTATCATCTTTTGATAAACTATCATAAGTTATTTACTCACGAAGTAATTAAAAGTAGATAATAAATCTGAAATTCACTTTGATTTATGTGGTCGTGCCAATTACTAGCAAAGTGTCTTGCCACCTGAAGTGAGTAAGACACCTTCCAATTTAGAGACTACTATATCCTGACATAGAACTATACATATGACACTCTAGTTATGCTATACCCCACAGACAGAATGAATTATAAATAACGAAATGGCATTCTGATCAAACCATGTGACTTATATTTTCACTTTTTTCTACTTATGACGAGCGAACTAATAATAGATTTAAAAAACTAATACATATAGGAGAGAGTGAGATTCGAACTCACGGAACCGGTAAAGTTCATCTGATTTCAAGTCAGACGCGATAGACCACTCTGCCATCTCTCCAAAGGAAAAAAAAGATATACCCATCGGGAAATTGATATATCTTTTAAATTGTTTTACTTGTTTTTTTGTTTATGATTCAAAAGAAGCTGCACCAGTAAATTTTACAGAAGCTGGATTTGGATTTTTTCCAATTGAAAATTCACGTTTTCCTACCGCGATTCTTCCAGCATTTACTTTTTCAGGGAAAACTCCATCTTTCGGATGGATGAATTGAATTTCACCACTTGGGAATAAACGGAAGACACGATAATCATTTATTTTGAAAGTTGTACGCAATTGCTTCCCTAAGGCAAGACATTGTTCTTTTCTTGCGAAATAAACAAGGTTTGGTCCTTCTTTCATAATAGCGGCACCTCCAGTTGGCATTTCGAAGATGTTAGACTTGGTTTTATTAGTATTTGTCCATGTCATAACGTATTTTTCTTCTGTTTCTGCAGCTTCTAACCAACCACCTGTACTCCCACCAAATTCTGGGAAATAATTATTTGTATTCATGAATGATATTTTTAAATCTTCTATTCGTGAAGTAAATTTTTAGTCATTTTTTTTCATTTTTTAGCGGAGAATGGATTCGAACCATTGGCCTTCGGGTTATGAGCCCGACGAGCTACCGGGCTGCTCTACCCCGCCAGATATGATATGACTACTTCCATTATAAATCTTTTTTTATGAATTCAAAAGAATGAATAATAGAGCTACATGAAAAAGCAATGTATAAAGAAGTCTTTGACGAATAGGTTCAATTTTATGAGCACTTAAAAGCTTATCATTTTTAATTAAGAAAAAAGGTTTTTCCCATATTTTTCCATCAAACCAAGAAGCTTCTTCATAAAAAACGCGAGCTTGAATTAAACGTTGGTTAATATCAGACCAACGTAAATATAGTAATAAAAAAAAGCTTGTCGAACTAATTACGAAAATTTTTCCGATTTCAAGTACTGAAAAAGGGGTAAAATTTAAAAAACAGATTAAAAAAAGTGGAAAAAGCAATGAAAAACCGGAAATAATTTGAAATATATACTTTTGAAAAGAAAACATCGTCCAATTTAGGAAGTTATTTTCTTTCATATTGATATATTGATTAATTGGTTTTTGATCCTCCGGTACAGGACATAGTAGAAAAATCTTAATATTAAAATTCATTAGACTTAGTTAATTAAAATTAAAAATCATTAGTTTTAATTTTAATTAACAAAAGACTGAATTGCAAAACTAAAGATCCCCACGTAAGTTTTTCTAAAGGATTCATAGTAGAATTCGAAGTACTAGTTGTGATTGAATCTTTTGCGCTATCATTTTGACTCAAAATTAACCCAATAGCTACTATACTATTTGCTAACAAGATAATTGGTAATGAGCTCGTAAATTCTATCATGTTAAACTTAAGCCAATTAAATTAAGTATTTTCTTGGACTTGTAAAAAAACAAAACCTAAGGCTAATCCAAATAAAGTAATTCCGCAACAAATAAGTGCAGTTGTAACAATTTCTCCCATGTGTTTTTTTCTAATAAATTAATTTTGTTTAAAAACCGTTTCTTCCCCAAACAACTAAAGCTAACGAAAACGAAAAGACTAGCATTAAAGATGCCCATCCTAGACTAATTACATCAATCATAATTCTGAAAAGTTATAATATATTATTTTTTCCAATTGATATTTATTATACTAGGAATCAAATTTTGGGAAAAGCGTTACTTGAGAGAAGAAAGAAGCGAACTAGAAAAAATTTATTTTGATTTCCGAGGAAACAATATTGAATTATATTGCTATAATAGGAAGGAAATACATAAAACTAACGTCAAATAGAGTATATTTTTTATGGTAACAGAATTAAATATTTATATTTCTTTAATTATCGCTTTCCTTCTACTTGTATTCTCTGTACGTTTAGGCGTTTCATTATATCAAACGTAATTTTCCATTGCCTTAATTTTTACCTTTTTTACCTATATTCACTTATGAATTCATCAGTTAAAAACTTAAATAATTTTCCTTTTGCTGCTATTATTGGGCAAGAAGAAATGAAACTAGCCTTACAATTAAATGTAATTGATCCTAAAATTGGGGGAGTAATGATTATGGGAGATCGAGGTACAGGGAAGTCAACGACTATCCGTGCTTTAGCTGATCTTCTTCCAGATATTACGATTATTAAAAATGATCCATTTAATACGGATCCGAAGGGATTAAATAAAGAATACGAAACTGAGAATATTAAAATTCCTATGGTTGAATTACCTTTAGGAGCAACTGAAGATCGTGTTTGTGGAACAATCAATTTAAAAGAGATTCTATCCGGTGGAAGTAGCACTTTTGAACCGGGTTTACTAGCTCGTGCAAATCGTGGAATTTTATATGTAGATGAAATTAATTTATTAGATGATCATTTAGTTGATGTCTTGTTAGATTCAGCTGCTTCAGGGTGGAATACCGTGGAACGTGAAGGAATTTCAATTAAACATCCTGCAAAATTTATTTTAGTTGGATCGGGTAATCCAGAAGAAGGCGAATTACGTCCCCAATTATTGGATCGTTTTGGAATGCATGCTGAAATTCGTACGATTCGTGAACCAAACCTACGCGTTAAAATTGTAGAAGAACGAATTAGTTTCGATCAATCACCGGAATCTTGGTTTGAACAATATGAGTCTTCTCAGTTAGACGTACAAAGTCAAATCTCGAATGCACAAAATCTTCTAAGTCAAGTAACAATCAGTGACGTGTATCAATTAAAAATTTCAGAAATTTGTAGTGAATTAGAAATTGAAGGGTTACGTGGAGACATCGTTTCGACTCGTGCAGCTAAAGCAATAGCAGCATTTGAACAAAGAACGGAAGTAACATTAAACGATATTCAACGTACCATTACTTTATGTTTACGTCATCGCTTAAGAAGAGATCCAATGGAATCAATTAGTTCAGGAGATAAAGTAGAAGCTGTATTTGAAAGAACTTTCCTGAATACAGAGGTATAAAAATTTCTTCGCCTTTCTCGAAGAGGGGCATTTAATTGAGCTCAGTAGGATTCGAACCTACATTAGAAACTTAGAAGGTTTCCGTCCTAATCCCTTAGACGATGAGCCCATTTTGAAAAAAAAATCCTAAACTCGTTTAGTTCGAGTTAGGATTCTTTTTATAAGTGTTATAGGCGATACTGGGTTTGAACCAGTGACCCTCTGCTTGTAAGGCAGATGCTCTACCGCTGAGCTAATCGCCTCTATACTTTATAATTATATTGTACATTTCATCAGAATTCCAACTTTTAACATTTCTTCTTCTTTTTGAATATTGCATTTGTTTTATCCTAAGTTCTAAAGGGCGCAGCTTTGTTTAATGGTTTTATCGGAACTTTCATAATAGGCATCCTAAATGGTTTGCAGTTGTTTGAATAATAGGGGACCTTATTTCTTAATTAATTTTTATTTTTTGTTTCTATTTCTAGCAAGTTATTAAAAAGTTTTTTCTACCTCCCATGAATTAGATAAAACATAATTACTAATTTTTTCAATTTGCATTTCACTGAGTCTTCCACCGAATGCGGGCATACCATTTTTACCATTCGTAATTTGATAAATAATAGCTTCTAGTTGGTCCATTCCATTAGCTTGTAGAGTTTCTTTTCGCAAATTTTTTTCTGGAATAATAATATTATTCCCTCCTCGATGACAGACGCTACAATTTTGTATGAAAAGTACTTCTCCTGTTTCTACCTCTTTCGCGTGTACGTTCTGTTTCAAATTTAAAAGTAGTAAACAATTTATTAAAAAACGTTTCAGTTGTCTCATTTTTTTTTACACCTTGAGTTGAGTTAATAATTATAAAGAAAAGAAAATGATGCTTTTCTTTATAATTAAAAAATAAGTCTCTAACGAATTAGTCAATTGGACGTAATTGTAGAGTTGGTTCTGTTTCACGATTGATTCCTTTTTCGAATCCTGCCGCTGCAGCACGTGCACGTCCTGAATGCCACCAGTGTCCAACTAATAAGAAGAACCCAAGAATATAATGTGAACATGTTAACCATGAACGTGGCGAAACATAGTTTACAGAGTTAATTTCTGTTGCTACGCCACCAACTGAATTTAATGACCCTAATGGAGCATGTGTCATATATTCTGCTGCTCTACGTTCTTGCCATGGTTGAATATCATTTCTAATCTTGTTGATATCTAGTCCATTTGGTCCACGCAATGGTTCTAACCAAGGAGATCTCATATCCCAGAAGCGCATTGTTTCACCACCGAAAATAATTTCCCCACTTGGTGAGCGCATTAAGTATTTCCCTAATCCTGTAGGACCTTGAGCAGAAGCAACATTTGCTCCTAAACGTTGGTCACGTACTAAGAAAGTAAAAGCTTGTGCTTGTGAAGCTTCTGGCCCTGTTGGTCCAAAAAATTCACTAGGATAAGCTGTATTGTTATACCAAACAAATACTGATGCTGTTAATCCCATAACCGCTAAAGCAGCTAAACTGTAAGATAAGTATGCTTCTCCTGACCAAACAAATGCTCTTCTTGCCCAAGCAAATGGTTTTGTTAAGATGTGCCAGATACCACCTGTTAGGCATAAAATACCTACCCAGATGTGTCCTCCTACTAAATCTTCCATGTTATTAATAGAGACAATCCATCCATCTCCACCAAATGGAGATTTAAAGACATATCCAAAAATAACAAGTGGATTTAGAGTTGGATTTTTAACTAAACGAACATCTCCTCCACCTGGAGCCCATGTGTCATAGATTCCACCAATATACATTGCTTTAATAACTAATAAGAAAGCCCCAATTCCTAGCAAACATAAATGAATTCCTAAAATTGTAGTCATCTTATTTTTATCACGCCAATCGTATCCAAATAATGGAGCGTTTGTTTCTAATGTATCTGGTCCAAATAGAGAGTGATAAATTCCTCCAAAACCTAAAACAGCAGATGAGATTAGGTGTAAAACACCAACAACAAAGTATGGATAGATATCAATAATTTCTCCTGCTGGTCCCACACCCCAACCTAAAGTTGCTAAATGTGGTAAAAGGATAAATCCTTGGTCGTATAATGGTTTCTCAGGAATAAAGTGAGAAACTTCAAATAGAGTCATAGCTCCACACCAAAAAACCATTAGTCCTGCGTGTGCAACATGTGCTCCAAGGAGTTTTCCTGAAAGATTAATTAATCGTGCATTTCCAGCCCACCAAGCAAAACCGGTAGATTCAAGTGTTTTATCAGTCGTAATTTCTAAATCATCAAAGCGCGTTTCCACGTGGCAATACCTCTTCTGGGAATATATAATTTTCATGTGGTTGATCTTGTGCTGCCATCCACATACGAATTCCTTCATTTAAAAGGATGTTTTTTGTGTAGAATGTTTCAAATTCTGGATCTTCTGCCGCTCTTAACTCTTGCGAGATAAAATCGTAAGCTCTTAAGTTTAAAGCTAAACCAACAATTCCAACTGCACTTGCCCATAATCCTGTTACAGGAACAAATAACATAAAGAAATGTAGCCAACGTTTATTTGAAAAAGCTACTCCAAAAATTTGTGACCAAAAACGGTTTGCAGTTACCATTGAGTATGTTTCTTCCGATTGTGTTGGAGTAAACGCACGGAATGTATTTGCTGCATCTCCATCTTCGAATAAAGTGTTTTCTACAGTTGCTCCGTGAATTGCACATAAAAGTGCTCCACCTAAAATTCCAGCAACTCCCATCATATGAAACGGATTTAACGTCCAGTTATGGAAACCTTGTAAGAATAAAAGGAAACGGAAAATTGCTGCTACTCCAAAACTAGGAGCAAAGAACCAACTAGCTTGTCCTAATGGATAAAGTAAGAAAACCGAAACAAAAACTGCAATAGGTCCTGAGAATGCTAAAGCATTGTAAGGTCTAATTCCTACTAAACGAGCAATTTCGAATTGTCTTAAACAGAATCCAATTAACCCAAAAGCTCCATGTAGAGCGATAAATGCCCAAAGACCACCAATTTTGAACCATAAAGTAAGGTTTCCTTGTGCTTCTGGTCCCCATAATAATAGTAAGGAATGTCCCATACTGTTTGCAGGAGATGAAACTGCTGCTGTTAAAAAGTTACATCCTTCTAAGAATGAACTAGCTAATCCATGTGTGTACCATGATGTTACGAATGTGATTCCTGTTAACCATCCTCCTAGTGCTAAATATGCACATGGGAATAGAAGTAATCCTGACCACCCGACAAAAACGAAACGATCTCGTTTTAGCCAATCGTCAACTAGAGAGAAAATTCCAGGCGTTTTAGACTGGACTTGTCCAATTGTAATTGTCATATTGAAAAAAAGATTTCTAATTAATGTGTGTAAATATTACGTGAATGGAATAGTATTTTAATTATCTCAGTTCCGTTTTATTGATGGATACTTTTATTCTTTTTTTTATTATTCTTTGTGTTTGGGTATTCTATTCATTCCTCAATCTGTCTTTAATAGCTTATTTTCCGCTACCAGTTTTTTTTTCTGAAAACACTTTTTTTATTTTTAGAGTATTCTTTTTTACATTAGAGTATATTATAGACAACTCTTATTGAAATAGTACCTTTAAACTAATCGATTCGACATGGGAAATTGGAAAAGAACTCATCTGAGTGATTTAGCGTTATATTTTATATATGGAAATGAATAAGTAAACATAGTAATTAATCATCTTTATGGATTGAATCAATTATTGATTTATGATGTGTTTAATAGGAATAAAGGAATTATAGTTATTAGATAGTCGCTACGCTCTATTATAATTCGTATGCACTTTTTTGTCAACTGTTTTAATATTTTTTCTTTAAATAAAAAAGAAGCCAGTGGGTAGAAGAGGGACGTCATTTTTATCTTTTAATAGCTATAAAGGAAACCAAAAAATTTAATTATTTTTTTAGATTCTTTAAATTTACTTAACTACTAAATTTTTTTTATTAGCGTAAAATATTTTGTAATCGTTTCAGTTCATCAATCCTACGTTCGATTTACATAGTACAAATTTACATAATACAAACAGGAGTAAGCGAGATTTATATCAATCGTTTGACGTTAATTGACTTAAATAATGCAGTAATTTTACTTCAAGTTAAATATTTTCTAAAAGTATTTGTTTAGTATTCTAATTTATAGGAATCAAAGCTTTAGCTTTCCGATTTTGAAAGCTCTTTCTTGACTTAGGGTATCATCAGTAATTTTTTTTTTATATCTATGTTCATACTGTAGAACTTAAATCCTACGTTTTATTTAGGTTTTTCAGGTTCTTCTATTTTTCTTCTCTTTTTTTTTTTCTTCAACTTTCGTTTTTCTTTTTTGTCTCTTGACAGAATATTTTCTTTATGACTATAATAGGCAATGTTTGTAAATGATTCTACTTTTTAAAAAAGTAATTTCAATCGACTTTAGATTGATTTTTTCAGAAAACAGTAAATATTGGATAATTTATAAATTGAAATTTAATTCAATTTAACTTAAGAGTTTGATCCTAGCTCAGGATGAACGCTAGCGGTATGCTTAACACATGCAAGTCGTACGGAGGAGTAATCCTTAGTGGCGAACGGGTGAGTAATACGTGAGAATCTGCCTTTAGGAAGAGGATAACAGATAGAAATATCTGCTAAAACTCTATATGCCAAACTGGTGAAACAAAGTAATTTGCCTAAAGAGGAGCTCGCGCCTGATTAGCTAGTTGGTAAGGTAATGGCTTACCAAGGCGACGATCAGTAGCTGGTCTGAGAGGACGACCAGCCACACTGGAACTGAGACACGGTCCAGACTCCTACGGGAGGCAGCAGTGAGGAATTTTCTGCAATGGGCGAAAGCCTGACAGAGCAATACCGCGTGAGGGATGACGGCCTACGGGTTGTAAACCTCTTTTCTCAAGGAGGAAGATCTGACGTTACTTGAGGAATAAGCATCGGCTAACCCTGTGCCAGCAGCCGCGGTAATACAGGGGATGCAAGTGTTATCCGGAATCATTGGGCGTAAAGCGTCTGTAGGTTGATCTTTAAGTCTTTTGTTAAATCTTCGGGCTCAACCCGGAATCTGCAAAAGAAACTATTGATCTTGAGTCTGGTAGAGGTAAAGGGAATTTCCAGTGGAGCGGTGAAATGCGTAGAGATTGGAAAGAACACCAACAGCGAAGGCACTTTACTGGGCCATGACTGACACTGAGAGACGAAAGCTAGGGGAGCAAACGGGATTAGATACCCCGGTAGTCCTAGCCGTAAACGATGGATACTAGATATTGTGTATTGTTTCAATAGACAGTGTCGTAGCTAACGCGTTAAGTATCCCGCCTGGGAAGTATGCTCGCAAGGGTGAAACTCAAAGGAATTGACGGGGGCCCGCACAAGCGGTGGAGCATGTGGTTTAATTCGATGCAACGCGAAG